>ERZ1034361.123-NODE-123-length-54680-cov-8.484754_pt1 | contig 54680 bp, 63 predicted proteins | sample MGYA00520617_ERZ1034361 | MGnify/ENA primary metagenome ERZ1034361 (study PRJEB33736, sample SAMEA104284507) | Azolla filiculoides | biome: Urban; feature: Water surface; material: Ditch water | place: Netherlands | collected 2015-10-28 | depth 0-0.1 m ... | reverse complement strand
CAACCTTCTTCTTCGCTAAATTAAGTGAAATTCTGAGCGATGCACGTTAGCTCACTCAGTCTTCGCGACTTTAGAAACTACGCCAGCGCGGACATTGAACCAGGTTTAGGTTCGGTCGTCCTCGTCGGATCTAATGGCCAGGGCAAAACAAACATCGTTGAAGCCATTAATTTTTTGGCGACCCTAGGTTCTCACCGAACAAGTATTGATTCAGCGCTTATTCGCCAAGGATCAGATGCGGCCATTGTGCGAGTAAACCTCGCACATGACGGCCGCACGATCCTGCTCGAAGCCCAGTTGAACCGAAACGGCGCAAATAAAGCCCAGGTCAACCACGCAAATGCAAAGCTTCGAGACTTCCCGCGTTACATCTCCACTGTGATTTTTGCCCCAGAAGACCTCATGCTTGTTCGAGGAGAGCCCTCAGGTCGGCGCAAATTCATGGATGACCTCATAATTCAGCGAACTCCTCGCTTAGCGAGTGTTGTTTCTGACTATGACCGTGTTCTGAAACAGCGCAATACGCTTCTCAAAACAGCCAGGGTCAAGGATGTTGACGCCGGAAACCTGGGAACTCTCGATATCTGGGATGAACGCCTTGTATCTTTGGGCACAGAGATCACCTCTGAGCGACGGCGCCTGTTGGCAGATCTTTCCGGCCCACTCGGCGAAGCGTATGAAGCCATTGCGGGTTCAGATCACGCTGTGAGTATTGAACTTAAGCCCTCTATTGACGCAGCAGATTCCGCTGTGGCCTATGCAGAAAAGTTCAGAGGTCTCTTGGAAGCTGGACGTGTTCAGGAAATTGAACGCGGAATGACACTTGTTGGGCCACACAGGGATGATGTCGAGTTCGGCTTGAACAATCTTCCCGCCAAGGGGTATGCCAGCCACGGTGAAACCTGGTCCTATGCCCTTTCCCTCAAACTTTCAGCAGCGCGGCTGCTTCGCAGCGAATCAGTACTGGGCGATCCAATCCTGATTTTGGACGACGTTTTTGCAGAATTGGACTCGGCTCGGCGTGAACGCCTCGCTGAAGCCGTGGCTGATTTCGAACAAACCTTCATTACTGCTGCGGTTGCTGAAGATGTTCCCCCACAATTGATGACCCAAGTGTTTCACGTGAAAAAGGGAACCATTAGTCACGAAATCCCAGCTCATGAGTGAAATTAACTCGAATGGGCCTGACGCCGCTGACGCGGCGGGGCCCGAAGAAACAGAATCTCTGGCGCTGTATTCGCGCTTGAAGTCCAAGGCCACCGGAACACCCCGCGTGAAACTCTCCCGCGATGCCCGTGCGCGTAAACGCAACGCAGAAGAGCATGCCAGCGAAATGCCCTTCTCCCCCGGCCGTGACCCAAAAGGCCTCGATGATGTGCTCGATAACCTCTCCCAACAGCTCGGCTGGAAGGCCCCGTTGGCCAAATCTGATCTCTTGGCAGATTGGGCAGAAATCGTCGGCCCGGACATCGCCGCGAGGACAACTCCACTCGGAATTGATGATGCAACATTGACCGTGGCGTGTGAGTCCACGGCCTGGGCAACACAGCTTCGGTTGATGCGCACCGAGGTGCTGACAAAAGTTCTCCAATCACACCCAGAATCAGGCGTCACCGCAATCCGCTTTCAGGGGCCCAACGCCCCAAGCTGGAAACGTGGCCCCAAATCAATTCCAGGGCGTGGTCCTCGCGATACTTACGGCTAGAAATAGGTTTCTGGTCAAGCGCTAAATAAAAACGCGCCTACGGCCCGTTTCTCCCGGTTTTCCCAGCCCCCAAAAGGTAGAATGAGGGGTCACGTTAAGTGCGTAAGGGAGCCACCGAAACATATGTCAACAGAATCTGAACAGCAAGCCGCAGAAGCCGATTACGGCGCAAGTAATATTCAGGTTCTTGAAGGCCTTGAAGCGGTTCGTAAGCGTCCCGGTATGTACATCGGATCCACCGGTCCCCGTGGTCTTCACCACCTGGTCTACGAGATCGTCGACAACTCTGTTGATGAGGCACTCGCCGGCCACTGTGATGACATCAAAGTCTTCATGCGCAAAGACGGCAGCATCCGCGTCATTGACAACGGTCGCGGTATCCCCGTCGACATTCACCCCACCGAGGGTAAGTCGACCGTTGAAGTTGTATTGACCGTTCTCCACGCCGGTGGAAAGTTCGGCGGCGGCGGATACGCCGTCTCCGGTGGTCTGCACGGTGTGGGTAGCTCCGTTGTAAACGCACTGTCTTCTCACCTAGAGGTTGAGGTCAAGCGTCAAGGCTTCTCCTACACCCAGAGCTTCAACATTGGTGTTCCCGAAGCGCCACTGGCAAAGGGTGCAGCAACCACAGACTCTGGAACAACCATTACCTTCTGGCCAGACGCTGACATTTTCGAAACCGTCGAGTTCGACTACGAAACCCTCCGTGCTCGCTTCCAGCAGATGACCTTCCTCAACAAGGGTCTGCGCATCACCTTGATCGATGAGAACCAGATCGATGACGAGGGCAACCCCCTCACCGTTTCGTACATGTTCGAAAACGGTCTGATGGACTACGTCGAGTACCTCAACCGCATCAAGAAGAACGAAATCGTTCACGACGAGATCATTCACTTCGAGTTGGAAGATCCCGACAAGAAGATCTCGTGTGAAATCGCGATGCAGTGGACTACCGCGTACAGCGAAAGCGTTCACACCTACGCGAACACCATCAACACCCACGAGGGTGGAACCCACGAAGAAGGCTTCCGTGCCGCAATGACCACGTTGGTCAACAAGTACGCACGCGAAAAGGGCATTCTCAAGGAGAAGGACGAAAACCTCTCCGGTGATGACGTCCGTGAAGGCCTCACTGCAGTTGTCTCCATCAAGCTGGGTGAACCTCAGTTCGAAGGTCAGACCAAGACCAAGCTCGGTAACACTGAAGCGAAGGCTTTCGTTCAGCGCATTACCGGTGACTTCCTCGGTGACTGGTTCGAGCGCAACCCCAACCAGGCCAAGGACATTATCCGCAAGGCACTCCAGGCAGCAACCGCTCGCATGGCAGCCCGCAAGGCGCGCGAAACCGCACGCCGCAAGGGCTTGCTTGAGGGTGGCGGAATGCCCGGAAAGCTGAAGGACTGCGCAAGCAAGGATCCTTCACTTTCTGAAATCTTCATGGTGGAGGGTGACTCCGCTGGTGGTTCTGCTGTTCAGGGTCGTAACCCTGACACCCAGGCGATTCTTCCTCTGCGAGGCAAGATCCTCAACGTGGAGAAGGCACGCCTCGACAAGGCTCTCGCTAACAATGAAGTCCAGGCCATGATTACTGCCTTCGGTGCAGGTGTGGGTGAAGACTTCAACCCCGAAAAGGCCAGGTATCACAAGATTGTGCTCATGGCCGATGCGGATGTTGACGGCCAGCACATCACCACCTTGTTGCTGACTCTGCTCTTCCGTTACATGAAGCCACTGATTGAGCTCGGTTATGTTTACCTCGCTCAACCACCTCTGTATCGACTGAAGTGGTCGAACGCTGATCACGAGTACGTGTACTCGGACGAACAGCGCGACCGCCAGCTTGAAGCTGGCCTCGCAGCTGGTCGCAAGATTCCTAAGGACAACGGAATCCAGCGCTACAAGGGTCTCGGTGAGATGGACTACCGCGAACTGTGGGACACCACCATGAACCCCGAAACTCGCACCCTGCTTCAGGTCACCTTGGATGACGCAGTTGCTGCTGACGAAATTTTCTCAACCCTGATGGGTGAAGACGTGGAATCACGTCGAAACTTCATCCAGAAGAATGCAAAGGATGTGCGTTTCCTTGACATCTAACGACAACCTCGTCACCACTGACGAAAACGGAGAGAACCGCATCCAGCAGGTAGACCTGCAACTGGAGATGCAGCGTTCTTACCTCGACTACGCGATGAGCGTTATCGTGGGCCGCGCACTTCCTGACGTTCGTGACGGCCTCAAGCCTGTTCACCGTCGCGTGATCTACGCGATGTATGACGGTGGCTACCGCCCCGACAAGGCATTCTCCAAGTGTGCTCGTGTCGTCGGTGACGTGATGGGTCAGTTCCACCCACACGGTGACTCGGCCATCTATGACGCTCTTGTTCGCCTGGTTCAGCCTTGGTCGCTGCGTTACCCATTGGCTCTCGGTCAGGGAAACTTCGGTTCTGCCGGTAACGACTCTGCTGCTGCTCCTCGTTACACCGAAACCAAGATGGCACCTTTGGCGCTGGAAATGGTTCGTGACATCGACGAAGAAACCGTCGACTTCCAGGACAACTACGACGGCCGCACTCAAGAGCCTTCGATTCTTCCTGCACGCTTCCCCAACCTGCTGGTTAACGGTTCGGTGGGTATTGCCGTGGGTATGGCCACCAACATTCCTCCCCACAACCTGCGTGAGGTAGCCGAAGGTGCACTCTGGTCACTGGCTAACCCTGATGCAACGCGTGAAGAGCTCCTTGAAGCACTGATCTCTCGCATCAAGGGACCTGACTTCCCCACCGGTGCACAGATTCTGGGCATCAAGGGTATTCAGGACGCGTACCGTACCGGTCGTGGTTCCATCACGATGCGTGCCGTGGTCAGCGTTGAAGAACTTCAGGGCCGTACCTGCCTCGTCGTCACCGAGCTTCCCTACCAGGTCAACCCTGACAACCTCGCGATCAAGATCGCGGAGCTCGTCAAGGACGGCAAGATCACTGGCATCGCGGACATTCGCGATGAGACCTCTGGTCGTACCGGTCAGCGACTGGTTATCGTGCTCAAGCGCGATGCTGTAGCCAAGGTTGTTCTCAACAACCTCTACAAGCAGACCCAGCTCCAGGAAAACTTCGGTGCAAACATGCTTGCCATCGTGGATGGCATCCCTCGCACCCTCGCCATTGATGGATTCATCTCCAACTGGGTCGAGCACCAGATTGATGTCATCGTTCGCCGCACGCAGTTCCGTCTGCGTAAGGCAGAAGAGCGCATGCACATCCTCAAGGGTTACCTTGCAGCTCTCGATGCTCTCGATGAAGTGATTGCACTGATCCGCAAGAGCTCCACTGTTGAAGATGCTCGTGACAGCCTGATTGCCTTCCTCAAGATTGACGAGCTGCAAGCTCGCGCCATCTTGGAAATGCAGCTGCGTCGTCTGGCCGCACTGGAACGTCAGAAGATCATTGACGAAGCCAACGAGCTGGAAGCTCAGATCACTGAGTTCAACGCCATCTTGGCTAGCCCTTCTCGTCAGCGTGAGATTGTTTCGGAAGAACTCACTGACATCGTTGCCCGTTACGGCGATGACCGTCGCTCCGAGATCATGCCTGGCTTCGACGGCGACATGAACGTGGAAGACCTCATTCCTGAAGAGGAAATGGTCATCACCGTTACTCGTGGCGGCTACATCAAGCGCACCCGCAGCGACAACTACCGCAGCCAGCACCGTGGTGGCCGTGGCGTCAAGGGTGCACAGCTCCGAGCTGATGACGTAGTCGAGCACTTCTTCGTCACCACCACTCACCACTGGCTCTTGTTCTTCACCAACACCGGACGCGTTTACCGCGCCAAGGCGTATGAAGTACAAGAAGCAGGTCGTGACGCTAAGGGTCAGCACATCGCTAACCTCTTGGCACTTGCTCCTGATGAGCAGGTCACCCAGATTCTCGACATCCGCGACTACAAGGCAGCTCAGTACCTCGCCTTGGCAACTCGCGATGGTTTGATCAAGAAGACTGCACTGACCGAATACGACACCAACCGCACCGGTGGCATCATCGCCATCAAGCTGCGCGAAGGTGACGAGCTCGTCTCAGCACTTCTCCTTGAAGCTGACTCGGACGTTCTCCTCGTTTCGCGCAAGGGTATGAGCATCCGCTTCACCGCAACCGATGAGGCTCTACGCCCCATGGGCCGTTCAACTTCTGGCGTGACCGGCATGAAGTTCCGCGGCGGAGACAGCCTGCTGTCTGCCTCGCTGGTATCTGACTCTGGTTTCGTCTTTGTCGTCACCGAGGGCGGCTACGCCAAGCGCACCTCTGCTGACCAGTACCGCACACAAAACCGTGGCGGCCTGGGTATCAAGGTGGCCAAGCTCAGCGAAGACCGCGGAGATCTGGTCGGATCACTCATTGTTGGTGAAGAAGACGAAGTTCTCGTTGTCCTCGAAACCGGCAAGGTTGTCCGCTCGGCTGTGAACGAAGTTCCCGCCAAGGGACGTGACACCATGGGTGTTGTCTTCGCCCGATTTGAAGAGGGCGACAAGATTCTTGCCGTCGCACGCAATTCAGAGCGTAATCTTGAGTCTGCAGAAGATGCAGTTGAAGAAGAAGTAGAAGCAACCAGCGGAGACGCTGTAGTGGAAGAGGCACCAAATGAGTAACGCATTGGCACAGAAGCTGAAAGACAAGCTTCCCAAGAGCGAGCCCAGGGCACCTAAGGGTCCTGAGGCTAAGCAGGTTCGCCTGAAGCTCGTTTATGTCGACTTCATGTCTGCGCTCAAGATGTCGTTCCTTCTTGGATTGGCACAGTTCATCGTTGTCGTTGTTGGCACCTTGCTTCTGTACTTAGTCTTCGTTCAGACCGGTATCTTCGAGACCGCGAACAGCGTTGCTGGTGAGGTTCTGGGAAGCAATTCCTTCGACATCAACAGCATTGCGTCCATTGGTAAGACTGTGGGCGCAGCGGCTGCAGTTGGCTTGGTCAACCTGATCGTCATCACTGTCATGGGTGCAATTTGCGCGGTTCTTTACAACGCAGCAGCCAAGATTACGGGCGGTTTGTCGGTTGGTTTCACCAACCAGCAGTAACCAACCCAAGGCTCGATTTAGAGATTTGCCGGGATTCCGGTAGTCTCGAATCTGCCTAAGCGGGGCTATAGCTCAGGTGGTTAGAGCGCTTCACTGATAATGAAGAGGTCCCAGGTTCAAGTCCTGGTAGCCCCACGCAATTGCTCTTTATATTTTGATGTAAAGTAGTAAAAGCAATCGGGGCCTTAGCTCAATTGGTAGAGCGCCTGCTTTGCAAGCAGGAGGTCAGGAGTTCGATTCTCCTAGGCTCCACAACAAGAAACACCCTCCAGAAATGGAGGGTGTTTTGTTTTACTTCTTGGGACGTAGTGACCTGTAGTCCCAGATGATCTCTGTGCTCAAGCGGAGATAGCGCCTGAGGTCTTCCACGTTGATTGCTGCAACATCCGTATATGTGATGCCGGCGGCCCTGTGCTTGCCTATGCCGAGAAGCCCTGGCTCTGAAAAGTCTTTCCCGCTCCAGAACAACACCTTCACGCCGTGCTTGTGGTCTTGGTATCCCGCAACAGGGATGTCGTCGAGAAAGAATACGGGTGCTCCGTGCCAGACCTTGAAGGTGGCAGTTGGAAGTGCCTGTTGGAACTCTTCAAAGAGGAAGTCAATGACAGGGCGGTTGTCAGCATCTGCTGCTTCGTTGTATTTCACAACATCATTCATGGGTTCAGACTACGCTGAACAGCAGAATCACTTTCTCAATGAGGAGAGGTAATCAAAGTGAACAAACTCAGCCCATCAACAACTAAGACCCTTCACATCATTCTCTTGGCAGTTACTTTTGTCATGATTGCTATTGCACTGGTGCAGATGTTCCAAGGGCAGCAAGTAAACATGACCTTTGGCTGGATTGTCACCATCCTGATCTTCATTGACATTCTTGTCGTGAAGGTTTTCGGTTCAAAAAGCAGTTAGGAATTCTGTGTCTTCACGAGATATGCGCGACAAAAAGGGAAACCTGCGCCGCAAACTCGTAGAGATGCCTGCGGACGTGAAGTTAGCGCTGGAACAGAACGGCCTGCGTGCTGACTATGACCACAGGCCTGCGTATCAACGCAATGACTACCTGGCGTGGATCACCCGTGCTGTTCGGCAAGAGATTCGTCAGAAGCGCCTGAACCAAATGCTTGATGAGCTGAAGAAGGGTGGCGTCTATATGCGGATGGACCACCCCGCTTCAAAGAAGTAGTTAGTACCAGTAGTCCTTGCGCAGGCGCGAGTAGAGACCAAGGAACTTAGTCTCGAACTTGTTCCACAGCTTCTGCTTGGAGTTCAAGGGATACTCAAACGCGGGCATGTAGGTGTCAACAGTGGAGTTGAAGCCTGTCTTGAAGTGCCAGAGGCCTTCCATAGCTCCTGCAGTGATGTTCTCAGGGTCTGGAACGTTACCCAGGTCATAGGCTTCAAAGCCTTCAGCTTTGAGATCACGCATGATGGTCCACTGCATCAGGTGAGGAGCAGGCAGGCGCTTCTGGGTGCGAATAGAGCCGCCGTCTTTGTACCAGGCCTTTTTGCCGAAGGTGAAGACCACGGCAGCTGCGATCAGTGTGCCCTCGTGGTGTGCTTGGTAGAGGTAGGCCTGGCCAGCAGCATCGAAGGTGCCCCACGCCTTGCGCAGGTAGTCTTCGGAACGGAAAAACGCACCAGAGCGATCCTTGGTTCCTCCAACGAGCTGAAGAAGCTGAACAATGTTCTCTTCGGTGAAGGGAACACGGTTGACCTCAATGTCTGCCTTCATGGCAAAGCGGAGGTGATTGCGGGCCTTGGGGCCAAAGTTCGCAAACATGGTGTCTTCGTCAGGAGTGAGGTCAACGGTGACCGACCACTGATATTGCGAAGGGTAGGCTTCGACCCAGCCATTGCTCTTGTAGGCAGCGATCAGCTCTGGATCGGTCTGCTGGTAGGTCTCAATCTTGTAGGCAAGGTTCTTGCCACCGCGCAGCTTCTGGGCATGGTCGGTGAGGATCTTCACCTTGTCGGGAGTCATCCCAGAGACACGGGGAGCGTGAATGAGGTTGCCCAAACCGAATGCTGGTCGAGTGAACTCTTGAACGGCAAGAACTTCTGCGCCAGAGGAATCAGTCAGGTGCTGACCAGAAGGTTCCCAACCAGAACCTGTCTTGAACTGAGCCCAGGCCAGTGACTGCATGAAGTGCGGGTGGTGTTGCGTGCGCAACACGGCGTCATTCCATGATTCTGGGGACTGTGAGCCGGTCATTGCTCCAGTATCTCGCAGGTCAGTCCTCTGACTCAGGTGACTCCCCGGCATCGAGGCCATCGAGGAAGCGGTTACCCCCAGCACAAATAGCCAGTGCCGTTTCAATGAGGGTTTCGAGGTCTTCTGACTCGAGCATGGTGTGTTGTTCCTGAGGAGGGACAGGCAGCATGGCTGCCAGCTGCCAGATTGCAGCAACAGGTTCTTCAGAGATTTCAGTGTCTGGTTCCCACATCATCTCGCCATACTTACTGGCACGGGTGAGAAGTCCACGAACCTCAAGTTCCAGAGTCATGCGCTGAGAATCAAACTTGTCATCCCAGACCAGGTCGGGGAGGTAGGCAACCTCTGCACGAGGGTAAGGATCTGCCTCAAGCCACTTGGTGACAATGAAACGTCTGGTTCCGGTGGCGGTGATACCGAGGTGCTCATCAGTCATGCCAAAGTCTTCAACTTTGGCCACGGTGCCAATGGTGAGGCGTTCAGGCTGTTCGCCGGCTGCCACGCGCTGGGGGTGGAGGGGAACACCGAAGACAGGGTTCTCCGAGCCAACCAGATCGCCCATGAGCTTGAGATAACGGGGTTCAAACACTCTCAATGCCAAAGGCATGAAAGGCATCAAGACTGACCCCACAGGAAATTGGGGCAGAACTAAAGCCATGAGGGCTTATTCGTCTTCAGAGACCCAGAGTTCGTCGTCAGCACGGAAGGTCTGCCAGACAACGTAACCAACACCAAGAAGAGCAGCGATACCAATTCCTGCAGCAATGTACTTACCTGCGCTCGCGGTGGCGGCAGGGGCAACAGCCTTCTTGCCTGCAGCGAGCTTGGCAACCTGCTTTGTTACTTCTTTCACTCGCTTGTCGCGAGCAGCGTCGATAACCGAGAGGGTCGAACCAATAACGGAGGCAACGGTGGGCAGAACATCATCCACCAGCTTGTCGCGGGTGCTCTGAGCTGCCGCACGAGTTCCTCGAGCCACACGAGGGAAAACCTCTTCACTCGTGACGCGACCGAGTTCACGGCTGGCCTCACGAACGACGGAACCTGCGTGAGCAAGTACGCGCTGCTGTTCGTGCAGAAGTTCCTCTGCGTGTGCCTTGAGTACTTCTGCTTCAGTCATCTTTTTGCGTGCCATAGTTCCATCTTGCCACTGTTGGCTGTGAATGCCACAAGAGCTGTTCCCCGGTGAGCGAACGAGGAGCATTTTCTGAGGCGCCGTGTGAAAAGATTGAGCCATGTCTATTCACACTGCAGTTGCCACGATGAACACCACTCTTGGCCCCATCAAGATCAACCTCTACGGAAACCACGCTCCTAAGACCGTGAAGAACTTCGTAGGTCTCGCCACTGGAGATATCGAGTGGACCGACCCCAAGACCGGCGCGAAGCGCAACGATCCTCTCTACAACGGCGTTGTCTTCCACCGCATCATCCCCGACTTCATGATCCAGGGCGGCGACCCTCTCGGAACCGGCACCGGCGGCCCTGGATACCAGTTCGATGACGAGATCAACTCTGAGCTCAACTTCACCCAGCCCTACATCCTCGCGATGGCAAACGCTGGAACCTATGGCGGAAAGGGAACCAACGGTTCTCAGTTCTTCATCACCACTGCACCCACCACCTGGTTGCAGGGTAAGCACACCATCTTCGGTGCTGTTGAGGACGAAGCAAGCCGTGCCATTGTTGACCAGCTGGGCGCTGTCTCGACCGATGGTCGTGACCGTCCCCTCGACGACGTGGTGATTGAATCCATCACCATCGAGCAGGTCTAACTCTTCGTGAGCAACGAGACAGGCTTTGGGGCTACCGCTGAGGTAGCCCCTTCCTGTTATCGCCATTCGGATACACCCACCTTTATTCGCTGCCAGCGCTGTGAGCGCTCCGTGTGTGTGCAGTGCCAGGTTCCAGCTCCCGTGGGTGTGATCTGCCCTGAATGTTTAGGCCAGGCTCAGGCTCGAGCTCCACGAGTGGGCCGAGAAGCTTTGGGTGGCCGCAGTAATCAAACACCGGTGGTGACCTATTCGCTGATTGCGATTACGGCACTGTTTTATGTGATCCAGTGGATCCCCGGTTTAGGCGCCACCAACTACTTGGCTTATTCCCCGCTGTATAGCTATGGCGAATATGGGGCTATTGGGGCGCCCTACGAGCCGTGGCGCATGATTACCTCAGTTTTTACGCACTCAACAGGCTTTGTTTTCCACATCCTGCTGAATATGTATACGTTGTGGATTTTTGGACAAATGCTCGAGCGATTGCTGGGCAAGGCGCGCTTCATCACGCTCTATCTCGCTTCTGGCCTGGCCGGATCGCTGGGCGTCATGTTCTGGGCTCCTCATGACACTTTTGTTGTCGGCGCCTCAGGGGCCATCTTTGGCTTGATGGGTGCATTCCTTGTTATCCAACGAAAGCTGGGTGGGGAAACTACCCAGTTATTAGTGCTGGTTGGCATCAACTTGGTCATTGGCTTCTTGCCAGGGATGAGTATCTCTTGGCAAGCGCACTTAGGAGGTTTGCTCGGAGGAGCCCTGCTGGGCTTTATCTTCGTGCAAACACGCAAATACACGCAGAAGAGACTTCAGCTTGCTCTGGTCAGCCTGACCGTGCTGGGTTTTGTGGCATTAGCCCTCTCGCATGCCCCGATCTTTGTGCAGGGTTAACAACGAGAGTTATCCACATGGTTGTCCACATGGGGAGAATTACACGCGTGTAATTAGAGTTAGCGCCACCGTGTGGTCATCAGGAAGCCGATGAAGGCAATGCCGAATCCGACCAGGATGTTCCATGAACCAAGAGCCAAGATAGGCAAGGTTCCCTGGCTGATGTAGAACACAATGATCCACACCAAGCCGATGAGCATGAAGCCAAACATGACGGGCTTGAACCAGACGGGGTTCGGTGCGTCTGCGCCGGTAGCCTCGGGGTTACGAGGAGCCTTCGTGCGCTTCTTCTTTTCTGCAGCCATAGTGCTCAAAAGTCTACCCGAATTCAGTAACTCCACAGGATGACAGCTTTCTGCCGGGTAAAGTTGGGTACGTGTTCAAGCCAGCAACTCTTTCCCGCATCATGGGTATCGTTGGCGAACTTCTCATCACCTTCGGCGCCATAGTCTTGCTCTTTCTTGCCTGGCAGCTGTGGATCAACAACGCTGTTGTTGCAAGCCAGCAGCAATCCGCTTCACAAGAACTCGTTCAAGAGTGGTCCACGGACAAAGACAAGATAGCCTCAGCTCCGTCAACAGAAGATTTTGGTCCAGCCCCGGCTTTCAAGGGAGCTGGTGAAGGCGCCAAGTTCGCCACGATATACATTCCTCGTTTAGGGGCAGACTCCACACGCGTGGTGAAGAACAGCATTGATCTGACCACCGTCCTCAACAACGGTTACTACGGTCACTACCCTGATACCCAATGGCCCGGTCAACCCGGAAACTTTGCTGTGGCTGTCCACCGCACCAACTGGGGTAGTCCTTTTGGCGATGCCCCCAAGCTGCAAGTCGGCGACAAGATTTACGTGGAGACAGCTGACGGGTACTACACCTACGCCTTCCGGAACTACGAGTTTGTTCTGCCCTCAGCGGTCGATGTTCTCCTCCCCGTACCTGGAACAAATGGTTCTCCTGGAGACCAAAGCCTGCTCACCATCACCACATGTAATCCTTTACTCGGCGATGCAGAGCGCATGATTGTCTATAGCGTTTTGGAGTCATGGCGACCACGTTCAGCAGGTCCTCCTGCTGAGATGGCAGAGACACAGAAGGTGGACAAGTAATGTACGCAGCGTTGTGGCGAGTGCTTCCTGGCAGCCTCTGGGTCAAGATTGCGATCTTGACCGCGGCTGCCGCTGTCGTCATTACTGTTCTGATGGTCTTCGTCTTTCCCATCGTGGATACAGCAATTACGGTCAGAGACGTTACGGTTAATCAATGACCAGGATCTTGGTAATCGATAACTACGACAGCTTTGTCTACACCCTCAACGGGTATCTGCAAGAGCTGGGCGCACAGACTGTTGTTGTGCGCAACGACCAGATTCCCCTGGAAGAACTTGATGCCACTTTGGCCGAGTACGACGGTGTTCTCGTTTCTCCTGGCCCAGGTAAGCCATCAGATGCGGGTGTCTCAATTGCTGCAGTGCACTCTGCCCGCAAACAAAGCATTCCTTTGTTAGGTGTGTGCCTAGGCCACCAAGCAATTGGTGAAGCTTTCGGTGCGACCGTGACGAACGCTGAAGAGCTCATGCACGGCAAGACGTCACTGATCAACCACGACGACAGCACTCTCTATGCGGCTGTTCCCCAGCCTTTCACCGCAACCCGGTATCACTCTCTTGCAGTGGTGAACTCAACAGTTCCCGAAGAACTCGTCGTGACCAGCTCCACCACCGGTGGAGTGATCATGGGGCTTCAGCACGCAGAAGCACCCATTTATGGAGTTCAATTCCACCCAGAATCTGTCCTCACTGAGGGTGGTTACACCATGCTGGGCAACTGGCTTGAAGTGTGCGGCTTGGCAGGCGCAGCAAAGCTGGCTCTGACAAAGAGCCCACTTATTCGCTAGGAATTATCCTGCGCAGTAGGTAATGGTGACTGCGGTTCCCTGAGGTGCCACACCTGGTGCTGGAGACTGTGCTCGCACTGTTGGCTGTTCTCCCTTTGCACAGGTCGTATCTGCCTGAACGGTAGGAGTAATCGACAAGGTGCTCAAGAGGTTGTTGGCGTCAGTGACCGTCTTGCCCTTGAGATCGGGAATCTCAATCTTTCCATCAGAGACCAGCAGGTTGACCTTGCTGCCTTGAATGAGCTTGGTGCCTAGGGTTGGTGTGGTGCTGATGACCAAGCCAGCGGCATAGGAAGGAGAGTGTCCCTCCGTGGTGGTTCCCACTACTAAGCCGACTGCTTCCAGTTGGACCTTTGCGTCCGCCACTGTCATATCTGCAACCTGAGGAACTTCCACCATGGTCTTTCCAGCAGACACATAGACGGTAATGGGTGTTCCGGGGTCAATCACAGCGCCCTTTTCAGGCTCAGTGCGGATGACCTTTCCCTTTTTGATCAGGGCAGAGTTCTCAACCACGATGCTCGTAATGAGATCAAGGTCTTGGAGCTCTTTGACAGCAGCCTTTTCTTCCACGTTCTTGAGCGTGGGCACGGTCACTGTTGAAGAAGGGAAGATGTTGGTTGGTTGCAACGTGGCAACCCAGAGGCCCATTCCTGCGATAGCGCCGAATACCAAAGCAATAACCGCGACCGCAGTAATCACTCGCTTGCGCTCGGGACGGAATTGCTCTGGCTGAATCAGCGTGGGAGCAGTTTGAGGATCATCACCGAAGAGGAAAAGGAAATCGTCAGGGAGCTCTGAAACCGTGTCCGATTTTTCAGTAGCTGGTTCAGAGATGGGTGAGCCCAGCAAAGAGTTGACGTCATTCTCTACAACAGGCTTTTCTTTCACACTCTTCGGTGCAACAGTCTTTGCAGCTTCTGCTAGACGCAGCTCTTTCCCGAATTCAGCAGTTGTTTGAAAGCGATCTGCCTTGTCCTTAGCTAAAGCCGTGAATACGACCTGATCAAGGGCTAGTGAAACCTTGGGGTTCAAAGAGCTAGGTGCTGGTGGGTGAGCGTGAATGTGCTGGTGGGCCACAGCAACGGCAGTGTCACCCGTGAAAGGAACCTTGCCGGTGAGCATTTCAAACAGAACAATTCCGACGGCATAGAGGTCAGTGCGAATATCAACCTTCTGGCCCTGAGCTTGCTCAGGAGAGAAGTATGCCGCGGTGCCCAAGATGGAAGTCGTGGTCGCGATGTCGTCAAAGGTCTCAGCAACAGCTCGAGCAATTCCGAAGTCAAGAACTTTCACCTTGCCCGCACGCGTGAGCATGATGTTATCCGGCTTGATATCGCGGTGAACAATGCCCTTGTTGTGGGCGAATTCAATAGCTGAAAGTAGCTCTTTCGTCACACGAATAGCTTCTGGAACTTTGAGGGGACCACGAGCTACGAGCTTGGAAAGTTCAAGACCGTCAACGTATTCCATCACGAGGAATGCGTAAGTGTGCTTCACACCCTCAGAGTCAGTTTCAGTGGTTTCGCCTGCATCAAGGACACTGACAATATTGGGGTGATTCATGGTGGAAGCAGACTTTGCTTCTTGCTTGAATCGCTGACTGAACTTCTTGTTGGCAGCAAGTTCTTCATTGAGAACCTTGATGGCAACCTTGCGGCCTAATACAGAGTCTTGTGCAACATAAACATCAGCCATCCCACCGCTACCGATGAGCTTGCTGAGCTGATAGCGCCCAGCGATGACTTTGTTACTGAGTGGCACTGGTTCCCCCTGAAAAGACTGTGTGTCTAATCTATCCCAGCGCTGAGACGGTGAACGAAGTGGTGGGCGAGCTAGCGGAGATAGCAAGACCAGAACAGGTCACCTGGTAAGCAACGGTGTGGTTACCCAGAGCGGTTGGTGCAGCGAAGGGGGTTGTTGGATTAGCGAAAGAAGAAACCGTTGCCCCATCCACGAGGAGTGTGTAGCTTTCCAAGCTGTGGCCTGATGGGCATGCGGTGTAGCCAGCCCAGGTCGCGGTGAGGTTCTGGCCTGGAGTTGCGTTGTCATCGTTAAGGCTAGGAGCTGCTGTGGGAGCAGGTGCTACCGGAAGATCACCGTAGTAAGTCACGTTGATAGTGGTGCCATTGGCAACCTGAGGACCGGTTGGGTTGACGTCATAGACCACACCCACCTTGTCTGCGCTGGGAGCAGCGGTTCCCTTGACAGCGTTGACGTTCATGTTGAGCTTCTCAAGAGCTGCCGTAGCGTCTGCCAGAGACTTGCCCACGTAGTCAGCCTTGTTGATTGCAGCTGAAGTAGGTGTAGCTGAACCTGTTGGGGTCGGAGTTGGTGTCTTTGACTTTGTGGGGCTTGCCGACTGGGTGGTCTCTGTCGGGGTTGGCTCAGGAGTGTTTCCACCCGAAGTCAACGCAACAACGGCACCGATGATGACGATGACGAGCACTCCCACAAGAGCGATGAGGGGCCAAGTCCACGGACTGCGCTTCTTCTTTTCTTTTGACTCAACGGGTGCGGGTGCTTCTGGAATGTTCAAAACTGTTGTTGCTCCGGTTTCAGCAGTGCGTGGCATGACCACGGTTGCATCCAATGGGGTTGTGGTGGTGCCAAGAACACCGGGAACTGCCGCGGCAGCACCCTGTAGGTCTCCGCGGCGCAAAGCCTGAGCTGCACGAGCCAGGTTTGCAGAGGAAGCGGGACGGTCAGAGGGCTTCTTCGCAATGCAGGAGTAAACCAGGTTGCGAACAGGCTCGGCAATAGTGTCGGGAAGCGGTGGAGGCTCTTCGTTGATCTGAGCCATCGCGATAGCGACCTGCGATTCACCAGTGAAGGGACGCTTACCTGCGAGGCATTCGTAGGCGACGATACCGAGAGAGTAAATGTCGGTCGAAGGGGACGCGGGGTGTCCAGAAGCCTGTTCGGGCGAAAGGTACTGAACTGTGCCCATGACCTGACCAGTTGCGGTCAAAGGAACCTGGTCAGCAATACGAGCAATACCGAAGTCGGTGATCTTCACGCGACCTTCGGGAGTGATGAGCATGTTTCCGGGCTTGATGTCGCGGTGAACAAGGCCAGCACTGTGGGCTGCCTGAAGAGCAGCAGAAGTCTGCGCAATGATGTCGAGGACCTTGTCAATGGACAGAGTCTTCTCGCGCTCAATGACGGCGGAAAGAGGTTCACCAGGAACAAGTTCCATCACGAGGTAGGCAGAGCCTTCTTCCTCGCCATAGTCGTAGACGTTCGCAATGCCTTCGTGGTTGACCAGGGCAGCGTGACGTGCTTCAGCACGGAAGCGCTCGAGGAAGCCGGGGTCCCCCAGGTATTCGTCCTTCAAGATCTTGATCGCGACAAGGCGACCAATGACAAGGTCAGTGGCCTGCCAGACCTCGCCCATGCCACCAATGGCAATGCGCGACTGGAGTTCATAGCGACCACCAAAGGTGATTCCAGCTGTTGGTCTCATTTGTTTAACCCTGCCTCTAGGACTTTTCTTGCGATTGGCACTGCGATGTCGTTGGTGTAACCATTTTGTCCGAGTCCACCACCGTTTTCGATAACAACGGCAATGGCGTATCTCGGAGCTTCAGCCGGAGCGAATCCGGTGAACCAGAATGTGTACGGTTCCCCGTCTCCATTTTGGGCCGTACCGGTTTTACCCGCGACCTTTACTCCATCAATTCTCACATTAGTTATGAGATTGCTGTTATCTACGTTGTTGATCATCATTTGGGTGATGGTCGCAGCGTTCTCTGGGCTGATTGCCTGAGAGAATTCTTTCGCTTCAAACTGGGAAATTGGTTTGAGCGTAGGTTCGAGGATTTGATCGAGCACGGTGGGATACATCACCTTGCCGCCATTGGCGATAGCAGCAGAGACCATGGCGATCTGAAGTGGGGTTGCCCTGACGTCATATTGACCGAACGAGGCCAGTGCTGTCTGAGGATCATTCATCACCACAGGGAATTCACTCGCTGCTGCTTTCATGGGCACGTCAAACGAGGTGTTGAAACCGAACTTCTTTGCCTGATCCAGGATTGCCTTGCGCCCCAGTTCGAGTCCAAGTTCAGCAAAGGGAATGTTGCAGCTCAACCGCAGGGCAGTAGCCAAGGTCACTGTTGAGCCATATCCACAGGTTGTGTAGGTGGAGTTCTGGATAAACACATCGGTGCCTGGCAGTTGGAACTGCGAGGGGTTCGCAAAGGTGCTCTCCGGTGTGTATTTGCCAGACTCCAAAGCAGCAGCAACCATGACCAATTTGAATACGGAGCCAGGAGGGTTCATGTCGCCATTGATGGACTTATCAATGAGTGGCTTGAGCGGATCTGCAATCAAGGTGTCATAGGTGGCAATGACTTCATCAGCATTGTGGGAGGCAAGCATATTGGGGTCATAGCTTGGCTTGGACGCCATGACCAAAATCTTGCCGGTGCTGGGTTCGGTCACCAGCACAGCACCTTCGTACTCACCTAAGGCATCGAAGGCAGCTTGTTGCATTGCGGGATCGAGGGTCAAGGCAACACTCGCACCCTGCGGTTCTTGACCGGTCAAGATGGAGTTGAGCTGGTTGAGGAACTGAGAACCAGTTTTTCCACTCAGGTATGAGTTGAGCGTGCCTTCAATCCCGGTCATGCCTTGGTTCAGCGTGAAGTAACCCGTGACGTTGGCATAGGTTGCAGGGTTGGGATAGGTGCGCTGGTAGCGATAGTTGTCATCAACGGGCACTGATTCAGCTATCGGTGCGCCCGCAACCAAGATGGAACCTCGCTTGTAGCGGTAGCTATCAAAGGTGGTTCGGGTATTTCGCGAATCCGCATAGAGCTGATCTGCGGTGAACACTTGGATCGTGCTGGCGGCCAGGAACAGCACGACAAACATTCCAATCACCACCATGGTGACGCGCTTTAACTCGCGGTTCATCCGACCACCAGCCTGGGCTCGCTTCGAATGGAGTCAGAAAGGCGCAACAACAGTGCCGCGATAATCCAGTTAGCAACAAGGGAACTACCACCAGCGGCAAGGAACGGCGTAGTTAGACCGGTCAAAGGAATGACACGCATCACACCACCGATCACGATGAAGCACTGCAAGGCAATAGTGAAAGACAAACCAACGGCGAGCAGCTTGCTGAAGTCATCGTGACCCGCGAAACCGATACGCAAACCGCGACCGACCAGTAACAGGTAGAGACAGAGAATGGCAAAGATGCCGGCGAGGCCGAGTTCTTCTCCCAAGCTGGCGATGATGTAGTCACTCTGGGAGACCGGTGTAACTTCGGGCATACCCTCGCCCAGGCCCGTGCCGATGACGCCACCATGAGCAAGACCGAAGAGTCCCTGCACCAGCTGGTAGCTTCCACCGTCGGCTGAGAAGTTCGCATCGTTGAAAGCGTCATACCAGTTGGCAAAGCGGCCATTGACGTAGTCCAGGGTTTGATTCGCAACGACAGCGCCCAGTCCCACCAGGCTGAGACCCAGTGCTACCCAGCTTCCGCGGCCAGTGGCGACATAGAGCATGACCAAGAACAAGCCGAAGAAGAGCAGACCAGTACCGAGGTCGCGCTGGAACACGATGACGGCCATGGACAGTGCCCACACCACAATGATGGGACCGAGGTCACGGCCGCGAGGAAAGCGCATGCCGAGGAAGGTGCGACCAACCATGGACAGGCTCTCTCGGCGCTGAACAAGGTAGCCGGCAAAGAAGACAGCCAGAGCAATCTTGGCAATCTCACCAGGCTGGAAGGTGAGCGTTCCTAGCTGAATCCACACCCTCGCGCCGTTGATGGAAATTCCCAAACCAGGAACCATGGGCAGAGCAATCAAGATCACCGCGAGCAGACCGGCCACATAGGTATACCGCTGAAGCACCCGCTGGTGCTTGATGAAGACGATGGTGGCTAAGGCCGCACCAAGAGCAAGTGCGGTCCACGCAATCTGCTTATTGGCGAGAGAATCCCAACCTTCATTACCCAGGGCTAAGTCAATGCGGTAAATCTCAGCAATGCCGAGCCCATTGAGCACGGTGGCGATGGGAAGAATGAGGGCGTCTGCTTGTGGTGCCACAAAGCGCATTGCCACGTGGATGGCAAGAACAAGAACCGCGAGCAAGCCACAGATGGCGAGCGGGCCCGCATCAATCTTGTCCAGCACACCCCACTGCACCAACACCAGTGAGGCCACGTTGATAGCGCTGGCCACCAAGATGAGAATCAGCTCGACATTGCGCATCCGCTGAGAGGAGCGCACGCGTTTGAGTCGACCGATAGATCCGGTGGCGACAAACTCAGGAGCTGGAGCGGACACGGTTACTGGGTTCCACTCGTCAGGGAATCAACCAAGCTTTGTGCTTCGCCATAGGTAGCAAAGGGAATGCCGCTCTTGATCTGCTGTTGCTGATAGGCAGTCAATGAATCCAGAGGAATGTCGGTATCGACATAAACCTGAGACAGGCTCATACCAGCAACGTTTTGGGAAATGCCCTGATAGATCACGACGGAGTCGGCGTCACTTCCGACATAGAACTGGGTTTGGCTCCAGCGATAGCCCAAGATGGCACTGATCACGATCGCACCCAACACAAGAATCAAAGAGCCAATCAAGATGGCACGGCGGCGAATGCGCTTGGCCTTCACTGCATCGAGTTGAGCGGTCAACGCAGTGGGAGGAACGCTCATCCCACCGGTTGAGACCGGCATCTTTTTCGGCTTGGGGCGAGGCTTCAAGTTCGGTGTGGGAATGAGCTTTGCTGCGGGAGTTTTCACGGCCATGGGGCCAGCTGCTGAACCAACGAGTTCAGCAATCTGCTCTGGCTCATCTGCGGTGATATCCACGACCACGACAGTCACGTTGTCTGGAGCGCCACCAGTCAGGCTGGCTTGAACCAAGGTGTCTGCAGCATCATCGGCAGTTTCTGCCTCAACGAGGAAGGGCTTCAAGCGCTCGGTATAGACAACACCGGTCAGGCCGTCTGAGCAGAGCATCCAGCGGTCGCCAACTTCGATATCCAGCACTGCTGTGTCGAGCTCGGGAGAGGCATCCACATCTCCGAGCACTCGCATCAAGACAGAACGGCGAGGGTGGTCGTGTGCCTCTTCTTCAGTGATGCGGCCACTATCAATCAGGCGCTGAACAAACGTGTGGTCAACAGTGACCTGTGACAGGTTGCCTTCACGAAGGAGATAAATGCGAGAGTCACCGATGTGGGCAATAACTACCTGCTTGCCCACGCGGAGCATGGCACTGACAGTTGTTCCGAGACCAGCAAGCTCGGGGTGCTCATAGACAACATCGGAGAGCATGTCGTTGGCTTGCAAGAGAGTAGCCAACAAATCTTCTTGAGCTGAGACGACGTCTGGATATTCCTTATCCAGCTGCAGCAGGTGACGAATGACCAAGTGGGAAGCAACGTCTCCACCGGCGTGACCACCCATACCGTCAGCAACAACGCTGAGATAGGTGCCCGCGTAGCCAGCATCCTGATTGGATGCTCGAACCATGCCTACGTTCGAGGCGGCTGCGCTGTGCTTAGACATAACGTGCGCCTAGCGGCGAACCTCAAAAGTCATCGAGCCCACAACAATGGGGGTGTTGAGCGGAATAGGAACGGGGCTGGTTACGCGAGCACCAGCCAGAGTCGTTCCGTTGGTGGAGTCCAGATCGCGCAGGAGCCAGCTTCCACCGCGAATTTCTAAACGAGCATGGTGTGTGGAGGTGTAGTCATCCTGGATAACCAAGCTGGAGTCAGGTGAACGACCGATAGTGATGACGTCTCCCTGCAAAGGAAGTTCCTGTCCCTGCAGTGCACCTGAGGTGATGATGAGCTTGAGTGGAGTCCCATCAGCAGGAGCAATCTCAGTTGCTGCCACAGGTGCAGCGATGCGGGGTTGTGCCGAGGTGAGGAAGGCACTCGCATCGGGGGAGACAGGAGCAGGAGTTGCAGCCGGCATCTTGCGCACACGCTGACCAAAAAGATCACTGCGCACGGCATAGACAACAAAGAAGACGAAGACCCAGAGCGCAATGAGAAAACCAATGCGCAGGATCAGAAGGGTGAGCTCACTCACGTGGACCCCAGAATCCACCTGGCTCGGCAGCGCGAGGTGTCTGCACGGTCTCTGATGCGGGGGAGGAAGATTCTCCTGCTGCTTGAGGGAGCAGGCGAAGCACAATGCTGGTCTGACCGATAGTGATGACGGAGTCAGCTTCGAGAGCAGCAGAGACCAGTCTCTGGCCGTTGAGCTTTGACCCGTTAGTGGAACCTAAGTCGTTGGCCTGGGCGCGAGTTCCATCCCAGAGCACTTCAACGTGCTTGCGGGAGATCCCGGAGTCCTCGACTGTGATGTCGGCTTCAGTGCCACGACCAATTACGGTGCGAGACTTCGCAATGGGGAAACGCTTCCCAGCAATCTCCAACACTGCAACCCAGGTGACTGAGCCGCTGACGTTTTCAGAATCAACCTGGACCACGCCCATTGCGAGAGAGGGGTCTGACCGAAGTGAAATCTTGATGCCGCCTGCGAACTGGTAGTGCTGTGTTGCAGCATGCTTGGTGACGAGTCGAGTGAGCTCATCGGTCAGGGTGGCACCCATGCCGATCATGCGCTCGTAGTCGTCCGGAGCGAGGCTGACGGTGAACTTGTTTGGAACAAGGACTCGATCGCGGGAGACAACGGCAGCTTTGGTGTCGAGTTCACGGCGCAGGGCAGCAGTGATTTCTACAGGCTGAAGACCTGAGCGAAATGTCTTCGCGAACGCACCATTGACTACGCGCTCAAGGCCGCGCTCAAGGTTGTCGAGAATGCCCACTGGTCTCCTTTGTCGGGGTAAAACTCCTCCCCAAATCGTACCCGGCGAGCTTGGAGCAAGCTGGATGCGCGCCGGGAGTAGCGAGCTTCGCTCTGGCTCAAATGGCGCGGGAGTATCACTCCGTGATAGCCTCGACCAGTTCGCGCGAGTGGCGAAATGGCAGACGCGCTGGCTTCAGGTGCCAGTGCCCGCAAGGGCGTGGGGGTTCAAGTCCCCCCTCGCGCACGAACGAAATCCCCGGTATTCATACCGGGGATTTTCTTTATGTTCACCACATTGTTATCGACGAATAGTCTGTTTTTGCTCAGCTAACTGCCAGAATTGCAGTGCGCACCGTTGCGCACCACCTCTTACATAAGGAGTCATTTTCATGGCTAAGTTCACCCTGCGCAAGGCTGCTGCCGTTGCCGCAATTGCGACCATCGCAACCTTCGGTCTTTCTGCTTGTGCAACTCCTGCACCTGAGCCCACCCAGTCCGCTATCGGTGGAGACATTGTTGCTCCGATCGAACTCAACTACCAGGACATTGACGGCCAGACCCTTGAGCTGGTTGTTGGCCAGGTTGTCAACATCAACTACGGCGGCATCAACGACGGTGAAATCGAAGTTGCCATCTCTGACAAGAAGGTTGTTGAGTACTCAGCAGCTTCTTACGAGAACGACACTCAGTTCTCCGCTGGCCTGATGGCACTCTCCGGTGGCGAGTCCACCGTGACCTTCACCTTCGCTGGCGAAGACCCCAAGGTACTCAACATCCAGGTTCTCCTCAAGTAATTCACGCAACTGTGGAAAGGGCGTCCCTTCGGGGGCGCCCTTTCTGTGTTTCCGGGGAAATATTGCTCTCAGAAAACTCCCAGATTACACACAGCTAAATCCCAACTTAAACGATTGGTACAGAGATAACGTTGTCTCAAGAGCAACCCGCTCACACAGCACATACTTCACAACCCCAGGAGAAACGCAGATCATGAAGAACCAGAAGCTCATCAAAGTAAGCGCCATCGCAGCACTCGCAGCAGCAGCCGCATTTAGCCTCAGCGCATGTTCCACTGCAGCTGACGAAGACAGCTCCGGAGCAGATGAGTCCAGCGAAACCAGCCAGGTAGTGGCTCCCACAATCATTGACGTCGCAACTGCTGACGGCCAGACCATTGACATCAGCAACGGCGGCTTCGTCGACATCACCACTGGTGACACCGATCCAGCTGACTGGTCAGCAGTTCTTTCTGACCCTGCAGTCGCTTCCTTCACCGCTGGTGGAAAGTCTGGCGATGCAGTGATGAACCCCGGTCTCCAGGGCACCGCAGCTGGAACCACCAAGGTTGAGCTCACCAACAAGACCACCGGTCAGGTTGTCAGCTTCACCGTCAACGTCAAGTAATTCCCCCAAGAAATACACGCACGGCCTCCATTAGTAAAGACAATGGCCCCTCCCGAATACGGGAGGGGCCATTCGTTTTAAGTTCTAGTTACCCAGTAAGAGTTCGCGAAGACGATCAGCTGAATACACCGTTGCAATGGCACCGGTGGCTTCAGCAGGGGAACCGTAACCCCACTCCACGATGATGGTGGGCACGTTATGGGCAGCAGCACCTTCCACGTCATAGATACGGTCACCGATGAGCACGCTCTGAGAGGTGTCCGCACCAGACTTGGCCAGTTCAGCAAGAGCGTGGCCAACAACGTGAGCTTTGGATGTGCGGGCATCATCTTCAGAAGCGCCGGCGATGACCTCGAAATACGGGGTGAGTTCAAAGTGGTCCAAGATAGCCCGGGCTTGGTCTTCGGGCTTACTGGTGGCGATAGCCAGTGGAACACCTGCATCACGCAAAGATTCCAGGAGTCCGATCACACCGGGAAAGATCGCAGAGTCGAAGGCACCATCGCGACGGAAGTCGGCACGATAGATCGCGAGAGCCTCGCGTGCTTTCTCTTCAGAGAGGCCAGCGCGTTCCTGAAGTGAAGCCAACAGAGGTGGGCCGATATAGGCCATGAACTCATCGCGAGCAGGGACAGGAAGTCCGAGGTGAGAGAACGTTGCAGACAGGGCATCGATGATGCCGGGAGCAGAGTCCAGGATGGTGCCATCCAGATCAAAGAGGACAGATGACCACGTGCGCGTAACGACAGAATTCATAACTTGGCAAGCTTAGGCGTGAATCGCAAGAACTGGTGGAAGCTACCCAGGCTTTTCTTCCTTGTTGGACTAGAAGAGTCGACCGTGCTTGTCTTCGATGCCGCGCATCTCGTCGTAATCGAGAATGAGCGTGCGAATACCGCGGTCTTCGGCCAGGGTTTTTGCCTGGGGTTTGATTTCTTGCGCGGCAAAGACACCGGTCACCGGAGCCAAGTGGGGATCACGATTCATGAGCTCGAGGTAACGCGTGAGTTGCTCCACGCCATCAATCTCACCTCGGCGCTTGATCTCCACGGCAACGGAGTTGCCGTTCTCATCGCGAGCGAGAATGTCCACGGGACCAATGGCGGTGAAGTATTCACGACGGACCAGGGTGTAACCCTCGCCGAGAAGCTCGATGTGAGCAGCAAGGAGTTCTTGTAACTCTGCTTCCACACCGTTCTTGATCAGGCCAGGGTCTTCGCCGAGCTCGTGTTCAACGTCGTTGTAAATCTCATAGATGCTCACGACCAGCATGTCTGCGGTCTTGGCATGGGTCACGCGCCAGATCTCCGTCACACCGACATCAGCCTGGTCGGCCTCGGGTTCGTGAGTAGTCAGTGAACACGGAGGGCTCATCCAGTTGAGGGGTTTGTAGGAACCACCATCTGAGTGAATAAGTAGAGAACCGTCTTGCTTGAGCATCAGCACACGCGTTGCCAAGGGCAGGTGTGCACTGAGCCGACCGGCATAGTCAACCGAGCATTTGGCAACAACAAGACGCATGAGATTGAGGCTACTTTCCCTGACCCAAAAGCAGTTCGAGCAACTCTGCAGAATCAGAAACAGTAGCCATAGCGCCGGCAAATTCTTTCTCGTGGGCGTAGCCCCAGCGAACCAACACTGTGGGGATGCCATTGAGGGCAGCGCCATCAGTGTCGTAGAAACGATCACCGATCATGAGCGCATTCTCAGTTCCCAGCTGGCGCAGAACTTCAGCAATGACAGATGCCTTGTCTTTGCGCTCCTCATTGCCGCCGACGATGGCGGTGAAGTATGGCGTCATGTCATAGGCATCGCAGAGGCGTTCTGCTTCATGCTGGGGTTTGCTCGTGGCAACGCCCATGGGAATACCGGCATCGTGCAAGGTCTTCAGCGTGGAGAGAATCCATGGGAAGAGCTGCTGGTCTTTCAGACCATCACGCTCAGAGAGCGAGCGGTAATACGCACGAGATTCATCAATCCGCGCTGTGCCAATGAACCGCAAAAGAGAAGTACCGGTCGGAGGGCCAATCAGGAACTTGAGTTGGTCATCACTAGGGGGCGTCACACCAAAGTGCAACAAAGTTTCACGCAGACGACGCACAATCGCTACAGCTGAGTCCAGCAGCGTTCCATCCATGTCCCAGAGCAAGGGTGTCCAAGGGCCTTCGGTTCGCAGCACAGGTCCTGGGGTGTAGTCGACCTCCACCGTGGTGGGAGGGTTGTGCACTACCTCGGGGTGTTCGCTCATGCGGAGGGGATCCGTTCTTCGCCGATGGTGTTTCCGCCATCGACGGTGATGACCTGTCCGGTGATGTAGCTCGCACCTGGTGTAGCAAGCCAGGCAACCGCAGAGGCGATTTCCTCGGCGGTGCCACTTCGTCCAGCAGGAACAAGGCGACCTTCGGCTGCCTCAGAATCCAGTTGGCTTCCGGTGGCAATCCAGCCAGGAGCAACAGCGTTGGCGGTGATGCCGTGGTGTGCTTCATCCACTGCCAGGCCACGAGTCAGGCCCACCATGCCGGCCTTGGCAGCGGCATAACCGAGGTCTCCACGGGTGGCCATGGCCGAGCCCGAGACGCTGGTGATGTTGATGATGCGTCCCCACTTCGCCGAGCGCATGAAATGCACGACTGCCTGGGTGGAGTGGAACGCAGTGGTGAGGTTCATGCCCAGGGCGTCATTCCACTCGGCTGTGCTCATGTCGATGCTGCCCTGGGCAATGGTCTCGTCCGAGACAGTGACCATGCCGGCGTTGTTGACCAAGATGGTGGGCTGGGCAGAGACATCCGCCAACGCTTTCACCAAGTCAGCAGCACCCTCCTCGGTGTCGAGGCGGCAGACAATTCCCACAGCGTCGATATCGAGAGCTTCCAGTTCACGCACACGCTCGTGAATGCGATCGGTGGTGCCGGTGATGATGACGCGGGCACCAAGCTCACCTAAAGCGCGTGCTGAGGCAAAGCCAATGCCGGTTGCACTACCTGCACCAGTAATCAGTGCAGTCTTTCCCTCCAGAGTGAGGGAGCCAGGAAGCTTGGGAAATGACATAACTTCAGGCTACCTAACAGCGAACATGCGAGAAGTGCGCCCTGCCAACTTCTAGGCTGGAGGAATGAGCGAAAACACAGCCCTCTCTGGAATCGACATCACCGAGCTGGACGAAAAGGTTCGTCCGCAGGATGACCTCTACCGCCACGTGAACGGCAAGTGGGAAGAGCGCACCCCAATCCCTTCGGACAAGGCTCGCTATGGCTCGTTCCACATCCTCGCTGAGGAAGCAGAGAAGGCTGTCCGCGACATCATCATTGAAGGACAGAACGCCCCCGAAGGTTCTCAGCAGCGCACTGTGGGTGATCTGTACACGAGCTTTATGGACACCGACCTGATCGAATCCCTTGGCGTTGCCCCCATTGAGTCTCAGCTAGCTTTCGCTGGCAACGTTGCCACGATCTCTCAGCTGCTCGACACCGTCGCTCGTCTCGAGCGCCACGGTGTTGGCGGGTTCATGGAACTCTTTGTCGATAACGACCCTGGAAACCCAGAGCGCTACCTCGTCTTCACAGAGCAGGGAGGTCTCAACCTTCCTGATGAGAGCTACTACCGCGAAGAGAAGTTCGCATCTGCACGTGAAGCATATGTTGGCCACATCCAGCGCATGTTTGAACTGACGGCAGAGCACCTCCCAACTACAGCTGGTCTCGACAACGCTGCTGTTCGGGCACAACGCGTCTTTGAACTCGAGACCGCGCTCGCCGCAGCACACTGGGACAACGTGAAGACCCGTGACTCTGTTGCCACCTACAACCCACTGACCTGGGCTGAGGTGAAGGAACTCGTTGCTTCTGGCGCACGTGGTGCGATTGACCTCGAAGCAGTTGTGGGTTCAGACCCCCACGAACACGTTGCAGATCTCGACATCTGGCTCACTGCCCTTGATGCACCTGCTGGCGCCCTCGACACTGTTGTTGTGCGCGAGCCCAGCTTCCTCGAAGGCCTGGGGGCTTTGCTTATTCAGGAACACCTCGAGGCATGGCGTGACTGGCTCAGCTGGAACATCATTCACTCAGCAGCTCCATTCCTTCCCGCCGCGTTTGTCTCAGAGAACTTTGACTTCTATGGCCGCACCCTCACCGGAACTCCAGAACAGCGCGAGCGTTGGAAGCGCGGCGTCTCTCTGGTCGAAGGTTCGATGGGAGAAGCAGTAGGTCGGGTATATGTGGAGCGCCACTTCCCCGAGCGCGCCAAGGCTGAGATGGATGTTCTCGTAGCCAACCTCATCGAGGCGTATCGCGAATCCATTACCAACCTGGACTGGATGAGCGAAGAGACTCGTGGTCGTGCCCTGCAGAAGCTGGACAAGTTCACTCCCAAGGTTGGCTACCCCGTCAAGTGGCGCGATTACTCAGCACTTGTGGTGAGCCCCACTGATCTGGTTGGCAACATGCGCCGCGTTGCGGAATTCGAGTTCGCTCGTGAGCTGGGCAAAATTGGCAAACCCATTGACCGTGATGAGTGGTTCATGACTCCTCAGACCGTCAATGCGTATTACAACCCTGGGTTCAACGAGATCGTGTTCCCCGCGGCAATCCTGCAGCCACCTTTCTTCCACCCGGACTGGGACGACGCTGCCAACTACGGCTCCATTGGAGCCGTCATTGGCCACGAAATCGGTCACGGTTTCGATGACCAGGGTTCTCGCTTTGACGGTGATGGTCTGCTCACCGACTGGTGGACGGATGATGACCGCGAAGCATTTGAGAAGCGCACCAAGTCTCTGATTGACCAATACAACGCACTGTCTCCCAAGCAGGTGCCCGGACACTTTGTGAACGGTGAACTCACCATTGGTGAAAATATCGGTGACCTGGGTGGTCTGGCCATTGCCTGGAAGGCGTACCTGATCTCACTCAAGGGCGAAGAGCCCCCTGTGATTGACGGTCTCACCGGCGCACAGCGCTTCTTCCTGAGCTGGGCACAGTCTTGGCAGCAGAAGGGTCGCGACGAAGAAGTGATCCGTCTGCTTGCAATTGATCCCCACTCACCCAACGAATTCCGTTGCAACCAAATCATCCGCAACATCGATGCGTTCTATGACGCATTCGATGTCCAACCCTCCGATGACCACTGGCTCGACGCCGACAAGCGCGTCAGCATCTGGTAGTCCTCGGTAAGATTGCTCGTTATGGCCCCCAGCACTCGTCTTGACTCTGTTATTGCTCTAGCTCAACACCGCGGCTTTGTTTTCCAAGCCGGTGAGATCTATGGCGGATCCCGTTCTGCATGGGACTACGGCCCCTTGGGTGTTGCCCTCAAAGAGAACATCAAGAAGCAGTGGTGGAACTTCATGGTTCAGCGCCGCGACGACGTCGTCGGCCTGGACTCCTCGGTCATTCTTCCCCGCAAGGTGTGGGAAGCATCTGGCCACGTTGAGGTCTTCTCTGACCCTCTCGTGGAGTGCACCAGCTGCCACAAGCGTCACCGTGAAGACCACCTCATCGAGGCTTTCGAAGAGCGCAAGGGCCGTGCACCTGAAGGCGGTCTAGCTGGCGTTCCCTGCCCTGACTGTGGCGTGCGCGGCGCTTGGACCGAGCCCAAGCCTTTCTCTGGTCTGCTCAAGACCTACCTTGGCCCCGTGGCTGAAGAAGCAGGTATGCACTACCTGCGTCCCGAAACTGCTCAGGGCATCTTTGTGAACTTCGCCAACGTGCTGCAGGCAGCACGTATGAAGCCTCCCTTCGGCATTGGCCAGATCGGTAAGAGCTTCCGTAACGAAATCACCCCCGGAAACTTCATCTTCCGCACCCGTGAGTTCGAACAGATGGAGATGGAATTCTTCGTCGAGCCCGGCACGGACGAAGAATGGCACCAGTACTGGATTGACCAGCGCTTCGCCTGGTATGTCGATCTCGGTATTGACCCCGAGAACCTGCGTCTCTACGAGCACGCTAAGGAAAAGCTCTCGCACTACTCCAAGCGCACCGTGGATATTGAGTACAAGTTCGGTTTTGCTAGCGGTGAATTTGGTGAGCTCGAAGGTATTGCGAACCGCACCGACTTCGACCTCAAGACTCACTCGGAGCACTCCGGCAAGGATCTCTCCTACTTCGACCAGAACAAGAACGAGCGTTGGACTCCCTACGTCATCGAACCTGCGGCTGGTCTGACTCGCTCCCTCATGGCATTCCTTGTGGACGCCTATGTTGAGGAAGAAGTAGAGACCGCCAAGGGTGGAACTGACAAGCGCACCGTCTTGAAGCTTGACCCACGCCTGGCTCCCATCAAGGCAGCTGTTCTTCCTCTGTCTCGTAATGAGCAGCTCTCGCCCATGGCGAAAGAACTGGCAGCAGAACTGCGTATGTCCTGGAACATCGACTTCGATGACTCGGGTGCTATCGGTCGCCGTTACCGCCGTCAGGATGAGATCGGCACCCCGTTCTGCATCACCGTTGACTTTGAATCCCTCGAGGACAAGGCAGTGACCGTGCGTCACCGCGACACCATGGCTCAGGAACGTATCCTCATCGAGGACCTGCACATGTATCTCGCACTTGCCCTCAAGGGTGCATAAGTAAGAGGTAGTAATTATGGCCACAGCAAAGTCAGCGAACCGCTGTGATGTGTTGGCCATTGGTAGTGACCTTGCAGTCTTCGCCGCTGCCTTGGATTGTGCACGCATTGGCCTGAAGGTCGATGTCTGGATTCCCAAAGCAGACGAGAACCAAGGCCCTGCCAACTTCTCTCACCGTGGTGGAGTGGTTGCCGAGCTTCTGGACGAACTCGGTGTTCCCTTTGACATCGTCATCCCCGCACCAGGCGAAGAAGAGCTGTGCGGCATCCCTGCAAACCCGTTCTCTCAACGCGTGAGAAAAGCTCTCGGCTGGGGTGGAGCATGGCGGGTCTACCTCGACCGCATCAAGCCCGTGCTCACCATCGGCACTGAACCTAACCTGGGCAAGCTCGTTCGAACCCGCATCGGCGAAGCAGCACTTGAAAAGCTGGTAAACCCAGTGGTCCTCGAGCGCTATGGACTAACCGCTGATGAACTGAACGTGGACGCGGTAGCACCAGGCCTTTCTCAAGCCATGACTCGTGGCGGCTCATTGAGCAACGGCATCCTCGAACTTATTGCTGAAGATCCTCGTGTGGTTCAACGAGTTGTCGTTCCTGGAGGCGCAGCAGCGATCACGTCTGCTGCGATAGCCAAGCTGGAGTACTTTGCTGCAACAGTGACCAGAGTGACCGACCCCACCAAGAAGCTCGCTACCGGTTACAAGAAAGCAGGCGTTGTCCTAGCTGACTTTGGTGACGTGGAACTTCCTGAAGGTATCGACACCGAGCGCGTAGCTGAGGTCGGTATTTCTTCCGAGAACCCAGGTTTAGAGCGGGCAATCCCCGCATCGCAGCATGCCGCTTTGGGCATGCGCAGGGTGCTCTTGAGTGATCCTGAAAAACCTCCCGTTGGGACTCTCAGCTTCGAGGGCTAGGCTAGAACCGCAACATATGCGATTTTTGACATATTGAACGGAAGAAATCATGAAGGGCAAGTTCCTTTTCATTGTGGGTCTAGCTATCGGCTACGTCTTTGGTACTCGTGCTGGACGTAAGCGTTACGAGCAGATCAAGTCCGCTGCCCAGAACATCTGGGAGTCAGAGCCCGTTCAGTGGTCGGTCAAGCAGGCACAGGATGCCGTGGGTGATGTTGCTGAAGAAGCCATCACCGCCGCTAAGCGTGTGATCCACCAGGTCACCGGCGACAAGCCTGTAGCCAAGAAGGCTCCAGTTGCTAAGCCAGCTACCAAGCCTGCAGCAACAGCACCCAAGGCAGCTGCCAAGGTTGCTCCTAAGCCAGCTGCGAAGTAATCATGGCAACGGCATCATCTTCTCCGGATAAGGAGAGCACTCAGAAGGAAGAGCGTTCGCTCTTCGCTTTGCTCCGTGATCTGCCAGGCATTCTCATGGACCTGGTTCGTGCAGAGTTTGAACAGCTCAAGCGCGAAATGGCTCGCAAGCTCAAGAGCTTGGGTATCGGCGCAATTCTGATTGTGATTGCCCTGGTGCTGCTCAGCTTCCTCACCTTCACTCTGCTGCTGGCTGGCATCTTCGCGCTAGCGCTTGTGATGCCACCCTGGGCAGCAGCGCTTACGGTCTCTGGAATTCTCTTGCTGACGATTCTTGGTCTCATCGGTGCCGCTGTTGTGCAGTTTAAGAAGGGGTCTCCCCCTCTTCCCACCGAGACCTTCGACAGCGTTGTCAAAGACGCACACGCCTTCAAGGGAGATGACGAATATGGCATCTAACTCGAAACTGTCCAAAGTCTCCGAAGATGAGTTCTTCACCGAGCCTTCCTTCGTCTCCACGTTGAGCAACACCGAATTGCAGGAACACCTCGCCGCTACCCGCGACAAGCTCTCCTCCACCTTGGATGAGCTGGAAGACAAGGCCAACGTTCCCAAGCAATTAGGGAAGGCGAAAGATCGCCTTCAAGAACGTTTCACCGTCATGAAGCAGGAGCAGCCATTGCTTCTCCTCGGCATCGGAGTTGGTGCTGTTGCGCTCGCTGGTGTCATCATTGCCGGGGTATTTCGTTCAGGTCGCCGATAACCATTTGGTTACAGTCCCGCCATTAATGGTGGAAACCTGCTTTCTCAGTTTGTTGTGTGGCATAACCGTCGGTGACAATAGAGGCGATGTCTTTTACCTCTCCTATTGAGACGCGTCCCCTTTATGGGCATCGCGTACTTGTGCCTCGCGGTGGACCTTGGGGCGACTCTGTCGCATCCGCTCTCCGCGCTAAAGGTGCATCTGCGGTAATCGCACCCATGGTGAACTTTGCCCCCACCGATGATGCCCCCGCTCTTGAAGAAGCGCTGAAGGAACTTGCTGCTGGTGAGTTCGACTGGATCACACTGACCAGCGCCACAACCGTTGATGTGCTGATGGCACACCAGGCTGTCATCCCAGCCACCACCAAAGTGGCATGCGTGGGTGAAACCACAGCGACAGCTCTTGCAGCTGCTGGCTACAAAGCTGACCTTGCCCCCAGCGAAGAAAACACTGCACATGGTCTTCTTGAAGAGTGGACGGCAGCGACCGGCGGGGTCATTCCTCTACGCGTTCTGACCCTGCGTTCACAGATTGCTGTTCCTGTGCTCACCGAGGGTCTCATTCGTATCGGCCACAGCGTGAAGTCGATTGTTGCTTACCGTTCCGTCGGCGTTGATGTCGCCGAGGGCGTCATCAACGATGTGCGAGCAGGCAAGATCAGCGACATCTTGGTCACCTCTGGTTCTGTGGCAGAACAAATCGCCATTCAGATTGGCGACATTCCAGCAAAGACCTTGGTCTCAGCAATCGGTCCCCGCACGGCAAAAGATGCTGAAGCGTTCGGACTTCGAATTGATGCAGTGGCAGATGCCATCAACATCGAATCGATGGTTGACCTTCTGGTCGAACGCGCTCTGAGCGTTAAGCCGTAACCTTCGCGTGTTCTTCACAGAACACATCGACTGCTGCACATTCTTCGCAGACAACCATCTGTTCGCGGCACATCTTGTCGGCGCAGTTGATCATGTGGTTTGACTTGGTGCCGCAGCAAACGCAGGTTCCGATCAGTGCAACGTCAGGAGCAAAGTCCATCGAGATGCGCTTGTCGAAGACATAGAGCGAGCCTTCCCAGAGACCCTGGTTTCCGCGAGCTTCGCCATAGCGAACGATGCCGCCATCGATTTGGTAGATCTCTTTGAAGCCACGGGCTTTCATGATGGGGGTCAAGATTTCGCAGCGAATACCACCGGTGCAGTAGGTGACGATGGGCTTGTCTTTGATGTGGTCATACTTGCCACTTTCAAGTTCACGCACGAAGTCGTGAGTGGTCTTCACATCAGGAATGATGGCGTTCTTGAAACGGCCAATCTCTGCTTCCCAGGCGTTGCGGCCGTCGAAGAAGACAACTTCATCGCCGCGCTCTTCAACGAGTGCGTCGAGTTCGTGGGGCTTGAGCTTGGTTCCGCCACCGATGATGCCCTTGTTGTTGACTTCAATTTCATCGGGAACACCGAAGGCCACGATCTCTGATCGTGCCTTCACGCTGAGGCGAGGGAAGTCCAGGCTCTGACCGTTCTCGTCGAGACCGGTTCCGTCACTCCACTTGGCGTCCATCTTCTTGAAGCCGGGGTATTCCTTGGTCTTGCGCAGATACATCTTGACGTTGTCGATGTCACCACCGACGGTTCCGTTGATGCCGTGCTTGGAGATAAGGATGCGTCCACGCAGGTTCAAGCCTTCGCAGAGGTCTCGCTGCCACAGGCGAACGGCCTCGGGGTCAGCTACGGGTGCGAATGCGTAATACAGAAGAACTTTGGGGACTGCCATGTATATAAGGGTACGCGCCGAATGCGTACAGCGCACTATCGGTATTGACAATCATTCTCAATAAGATTACTTTCGAGGTATGAAATCATTCGGAATTCTTGTTGCCAGCATCGTTGTTGCCGGAAGCCTCAGCGCATGTTCTTCGCAGTCCGCACAAAATGACGAATTCCAGGTTGTGGCAACTACTACTCAAGTCACCGAATTCACCCGTGCTGTTGTCGGGGACACCGGCACCGTGACGGGATTGATCCAGCCCAACCAAAGTGCACATTCTTTTGACCCTTCTGCAAAGCAGTTACTTGCCCTGTCCCAAGCAGATGCAGTCGTAATTAACGGCGCTGACCTCGAGCCCTGGATTACTGATGCTCTCTCCGCAGCGAACTTCTCGGGCGAGATCATCGATGCCTCCACAGGAATCGAACTCCTCGCTGCCGGTGAAGCCGAAGAAGATCATGCGGCTCATGCTGACGAAGAAGAACATGCTCATGGAGAAGGAGATCCCCACATCTGGACTTCTCCCCTCAATGCTCAAGTGATGGTGAAGAACATCGCCACAGGATTAGAGGCACTGAACCCCGCTGACGCAACGGTCATGGAAGACAACGCAGCTTCTTACACAGACCAACTCGCCAGCCTCAATGAGTGGGTCATTGCAAACTTTGACCAGGTTCCAGTTGACCAGCGATTACTGGTGACAAACCACGATGCTTTCACCTACTTCGTCTCGGAATACGGCATCACCTTTGTTGGATCGATCATCCCCAGCTTCGATGACAATGCGGAGCCCAGTGCTGCTGAGCTCGATTCCCTCATCGCCCTGATCAAAGAATCTGGTGCAACCGCAATATTCTCAGAGGCATCGATCTCACCGAAGCTGGCCACAACTATTGCCAACGAAGCTGGCGTGAAGGTTTACTCCGGTGACGATGCGCTCTACTCGGATTCGCTAGGTGTCACCGGCTCTGATGGGGAGACCTATATCAAGGCAACAATTCACAACGTCACCGTGCTGATGACCGCATGGGGCTATCCCGTCCTGCCACTACCTGCGGAGCTGAGCTGATGAGTCCACGCACCAGACCTATCCCCATCATTACTGATGATGCACTGACGATCACCGGCGGTGCTTTCAGTTATGGCAGCACACCTGCTCTGACTGAGGTCAACATCACCGTCAAACCCGGCGAAGCTATGGCACTGATTGGTCCGAACGGATCAGGAAAGTCGACCCTGCTTAAGGGTGTCTTGGGACTGATTCCCTTGCTCGAAGGATCCATGGGCTTTGGCAAAAGCGCCGAGTCCATCGGTTACCTTCCCCAGACCGAGCACATCGACCCTGAGTTCCCAGTGACCCTCAAACAGGTCGTCATGATGGGTCGCTATCGCAAGATGGGCCTGTTTTCTTTCCCCACTGGCACTGACCGTGCTGCTGTCAGGAAAGCAATAGCTAATGTCGGCCTGACCAATGTTGCCAACAAGCGCTTTGGTTCACTCTCCGGCGGTCAGCAGCAGCGTGGCTTCTTGGCACGCGCTCTCGCCTCCGAACCCGGTCTGCTCCTTCTCGATGAACCATTCAACGGTTTGGACCAGCCCAACCGTGACGCCTTGATGCAAACTCTTCGACAGCTCAAGACAGCTGGGGTTGCCATCATTGTCACTACCCACGATCTGGAACTTGCCCGCGAGGTCTGTGACACTGTTCTATTTGTGAACGGTCGCCAGATTGCCTTCGGCCCCAAGGATGACGTGCTGACGTTGGCCAACCTGCAAGAGGTCTTCCACGAGTTCCAGGTGGAGATCGACGAGCACACGGTCGTCGTGCCAGGCCACGAAGGCCACTAGTCATGAATCTGCTTGACTCTCTCACCACCGCATTCGCGCTCCCCTTTATGGGTCGAGCGTTGCTGGTGTTGATTGTGTTGAGCGTGGCTGCTGGAGTGATTGGTGTCTTCATCAACCTGCGGGGCCTCGAGTTCTTGAGCGATGGCCTCACCCATGCTGTGTTCCCTGGCTTGGCAGCGGGCTTTGTCTTTGGCGGACAGGGAGGCGTTCTCATTGGCGCTCTGGTTGCTGCGGCTGCCGCAACAATCGTGCTGACTTTGATGAGTAATAACCGGGTCACCTCTGATGCCACGACAGCCATCGTGTTGACAGCCATGTTCAGCATCGGTGTGATTATCGTTTCGGCTTCACCAGGGCGTGCTGGCGGTTTGGAACAACTCCTCTTTGGCCACTTGCTCACCGTCACAGACAGCGAAGCTATCACCACGGCGGTTGTTGCCGGTGTTGCGCTGGTTCTGGTGCTGCTCACATTCCGCCGCCAGGTCTTCCGAGCCTTCGACCCTGAGGGCAGTGCTGCTGCCGGCTATCGCCGGGTCAGCACGGAGCTCGTCTTGAACGTCGCCATCGCCCTGGTCATTGTTGCGGCATCGAACGCGGTGGGGAATCTGCTGGTTCTTGCTGTGCTCATTGTTCCGGGTGCGCTTTCCCGCTTGGTGACCACCAAGCTGGGCGGTCTCTTTGCTGTTGCCGTGGGTGCAGCAGTATTCGCATCTTGGATTGGCCTTGCTCTGGGATTCAATATCTCAGTTGTGGGCGGGGTAGATGTTCCAGCGGGTGCAACCGTTGCGCTGAGTTTTGTCACGCTCTATGCCATCGCATTGATCGTGCGCGTGCTCCGCAAGGGGGTCAACGCATGAGCTACTTCGAACGTGCACTGGTAGTCATTGTTCTCGTTGGTGCCCTGGCAGGTCTTGCCGGTGTGCTGGTGGTATTGCGCAAGCGGGTCTTGTTCGCTCAGGCGTTGACTCACGCAACCTTCCCCGGTGCAGTCATTGCGACCATCTTGGGAGCAAGCCTCCAAATTGGTGCACTGATTGCCTGCGTGAGCTTGGCCATCATCTTGACCTTCCTCAGCCGCATCCGAGGTCAAGGAACCCAAGCCGCCTCCGGCGTCATGCTCACCGCAGGTTTTGCCGCAGGTGTTCTGCTGCAGGCCATGAACCCGAGCATCCCTATCCAGATAGACAGCTTCTTGTTTGGTTCGATCCTCTCGGCAACCTGGGTTGATGGACTTGTTGCTGGCGCTGCTCTTCTTGCAGTGATTGCCACCATGCTCATCTGGGGCAAGCAGATCCTGTTCTTCCTCTTCGATCCTGAAGCTTTTGCAGCAACCGGGGCAAAGCCCTGGCTACTTGATGCAGTCCTTTTGCTCATCACTACTGTTGCTGTGGTCGCAGCACTGCCTGCGGCAGGAGCAATCCTCGCTATTGCCCTGATTGCAGCGCCCGCAGCTGCTGCCCGCTACTTCACTGACAAGATCAACGTCATGTTCTGGCTGGCGCCAACCCTCGGTGCGCTCGCCGGCGTTGCGGGGTTACTCATCTCTCGCTGGTTGGGTGTCAGTGCCGGAGCCAGCATTTCACTCGTGGCAGCAACCATCTTCTTTATTGCATGGGGAACCTTCACCATGCGACGCCCCGCATCGATCGGAGCAACAACATGAAACGCAACACCTGGCAACGCGAAGCCGTGAGAACAGCACTGAATGAGCGCGGAGATTTCGTCTCCGCCCAAAAGCTGCACACTGAGCTCAAAGCAGAAGGCTCCACGATTGGTTTGGCCACGGTCTACCGCGCCCTGACAGACCTCGTCACGGCAGATGAAGCAGATGCCCTGCAGTCACCAGAGGGCGAGAACCTTTACCGTGCATGCTCCAGTGATGGACACCACCACCACTTGATCTGTCGCCAATGTGGTCACACCGAAGAGATTGAAGCTGAAGCAGTGGAGTCTTGGGCCGCGAAGGTGGCTGCAGAACACGGTTTCACACAGCCTCGCCATATCGTGGACGTGTTTGGCCTCTGCCAGAAGTGCTCCTAGGGCCAACTCCGGCTTAATCTCGCGGAAGTAGACCTGGGCGGGTTTGCTTTAACAATCAGACACAACGTAGACTTGACCCTTGGCTGCGCGGAATTCCTCGCGTAAGCAGTGCACGTTCTCTCTCACTTCGTGAGTTGTGGGTGTTCGTGCGCAGACAAGGAATCTTGGGCAAGACAATCCCGTCTTGCGGTATTAGGAGGATAGACATGGCTGCGACCTGTCAGGTGACCGGAGCCGTACCCGGCTTTGGGCACGCAATTTCACACTCGCACCGACGCACCAAGCGTCGTTTCGACCCCAACATTCAGAAGAAGACGTACTACGTACCTTCTCTTCGTCGTAATGTAACGCTGACTCTGTCGGCAAAGGGAATCAAGGTTATCGACGCACGCGGCATTGAGTCCGTCGTCAAGGACCTTCTCGCACGTGGGGAGAAAATCTAATGGCTAAGGCACAGGACGTACGTCCCATCATCAAGATGCGTTCAACCGCGGGCACTGGTTACACCTACGTAACCCGCAAGAACCGTCGTAACACCCCCGACCGTCTTGTACTCAAGAAGTACGACCCCGTAGTGCGTCAGCACGTTGAATTCCGTGAGGAGCGCTAAATGGCTAAGAAAAGCAAGATTGCTCGTAACGAGCAGCGCAAGGTAATTGTTGAGCGTTACGCAGCTAAGCGTCTCGAGATCAAGAAGGCACTCGTTGACCCCAACGGTACCGACGCATCTCGCGAAGAGGCTCGTATTGCTCTCCAGAAGCTTCCTCGTAACGCTTCTCCTATCCGTGTTCGCAGCCGCGACGCGATCGATGGCCGTCCCCGTGGTGTTCTCACCAAGTTCGGTATCTCTCGTGTTCGTTTCCGCGAGATGGCTCACCGTGGCGAACTGCCCGGTATCACCAAGTCCAGCTGGTAATCCCAGTCAGATTTAAATGTGAAAGCCATGGACTGCAAAGTCCATGGCTTTCACTGATTTAACCCTGTTTTAAACCCTCAACCTTGGGTCGAGGTCTTCTCGTGCCACGCCGACACGAATTGCCTGTAAATACGCGGATGTGCTGATATTTTTTCGAATGGTCATACAGACCAAACGAGACGGCCCTTGTGGCTCAACCGTTCCAAACAAAGTGCTACTTCGGTAGCTCAACGTCCAGGAGGACACAAATGGCTCTCAACAAGTCTGAGGTTGTCGCAGCAGTTGCCGCTCACACCAACCTTTCGCAGGCAAACGTAAACGGCGTCATCGACGCTCTCTTCGCAGTTGTTTCTGCTGAAGTTGCTCAGGGTGGAAAGGTAACCATTCCTGGCTTCATCTCCTTCGAGCGCACCAACCGTGCAGCTCGCACCGGTCGTAACCCTCAGACCGGCGCAACCATCCAGATCGCCGCTTCCAAGTCGGTAAAGGTCTCGGCTGGTAGCAAGCTCAAGGCTGCTGTCAAGTAGTCACGAGTTTCACTCGCTTTGGTGGGTGTGGGCCTTCGGGTCCACACCCACTATGCATTTAAGCCTCAGCAATAATCTCTAGGCTTGAGTTGTGCCCCGTTTATTCAAGATAGCTATCCCCGCACTGACCGTGCTGGTGGCGCTTGTTGTCTTGCTCGGGGCCCTTGCTTTTGGTGGCGGTTCCCGAACACCAGCACTCGGTGACCCCGGTGTTGTCGTCCGCGTGGGTTTGCCTATTGCCAAGCTCCTAGTTGATCTCTCCGCGGCAACCATGATTGGTTCGCTTGCTCTGGCCTTGTGGGCTTTCGCTTCGCGGGAACGTGCTTATGTTCGCAGCATTGATATCGCAGCTGCAGCAGCGCTGGTGATGACCCTTGCCTCAGCGGCCACCGGTTTCCTCACCTTCCTGAACGTGAGCGTGACCCCCTTCTCGCTCGACTCGAAGTTTGGCAACCAACTCGGCTTCTTCTTCACGAGCATCGAGCTAGGGCAAGCCTGGCTGATCACCACTTTGCTGGCTGCACTTGTTGCAGTGCTCTGTATTGCAGTGACAAATCAGACCGCACTCTTCTTCGTCGGTGTGGCAGCGGCGGGCACCTTGGTGCCCATGGCGCTGCAAGGACACTCAGCAGGCACTGCCGGACACTCAATGGCAATTACGTCCATGGGCTTGCATCTGGTCTTCGTCTCGGTCTGGTTGGGAGGTGTGGTCACGCTGATTCTGCTTCGCGGGATTATCGGACCTGACCGTCTCCCTGTGGTTGTTGCACGCTTCTCCACTCTGGCGATCATTGCCTTCATCGTGGTTGCCGTCTCGGGTGTAGCAAATGCAATGGTGCGTATCGGCACCTTCGACAAGCTGATTTCAACTCCCTACGGCCAGCTCGTGCTGGCCAAGGTTGCCGCCATGGTTGTTCTGGGTGCATTTGGTTTCTGGCAGCGTGGCTTCCTGGTCAAGCGCATGACCGGAGCAGCAACCCAGAAGATGTTCTGGTGGTTCATTGCCATTGAGCTCCTGGTGATGGGTGCTGCCGCAGGTTTGGCGGCAGGCCTCGCCCGCACACCCACTCCCGTCAGCGAGACCCTCAATCAAAACCCCACCCCGGCAGAGATCCTCACCGGAAGTGTCTTGCCTCCCGAGTTCACCTTTGAGCGTTACTTCACGGTCTGGAACTTCGACCTGATCTGGTTGCTGTTCTGTGGTTTCGCCATCTTCTTCTACCTGGTTGGTGTCTACCGTCTCCACAAGCGCGGAGATAAGTGGCCTTGGTATCGCACGGTCCTCTGGGTTGCCGGTATGGGCTTGCTGTTCTACATCACCAACGGTGGCATCAACGCCTATGAGATGTATCTCTTCTCTGCTCACATGGGTGCACACATGACCCTCGGCATGATGGTGCCGATTCTCTTGGTTCCGGGTGCTCCCGTAACCCTGGCGATGCGTGCAGTAGAGAAGCGCCCAGACGACAGTCGCGGTGGCCGCGAATGGATTCTCAAGGCCGTCCACTCTGGCTATGCCAATGTGATCTCTCACCCGCTCTTTGCCACCGTCAACTTCGTCGGTTCCTTGTGGCTGTTCTACTACACGCCCATCTTTAGATGGGCAACCAGTGACCACATTGGTCACGAGTGGATGATTGTTCACTTCTTGCTCGCCGGCTACCTCTTTGTTCAGTCCTTGATTGGTATCGACCCGGTCAAGACGCGTTACCCCTACCCCTTCCGCCTCATTCAGCTCTTGGCTGCCATGACCGTGCACGCCTTCTTTGGTCTGGGCATCATGTCGAGCGAGAACTTGATGCTCGCTGATTGGTATGGAGCAATGGGCCGCACCTGGGGCTCCACCCCGCTGGAAGACCAGCAGGCCGGTGGAGCTATCGCCTGGAGCGTGGGAGAAATCCCTAACCTGATCTTGGCTCTGGTGCTGGGTTACCAGTGGAACCGCTCAGATGCGAAGGAAGCCAAGCGAACCGACCGCCAAGCTGACCGCACGGACGATGCCGAGCTCAAGGCCTATAACGAGATGCTTGCCAGGCAAGCAGCTGCTGATAGTCAGCAGAACTAACTCAGCACGCTACTGAGAAAGCACGATGGCCAGGTTGCCATCGGAGCGTATTGAGATGTTGATGTTGAACACGGCATCCACAATCTCATCCAGAGGTGAAATCGTTCCGTCATAGAGCGACTGCACTTCACCGGTGATGCGCAGCTTGCCCACCGCGTCACGCACGGCCCAGGTTGTTTCACCAGGAATGACCTTGATCACGGGGTATTCCGCCACTTCCCAATCGGGCTCTCCCACAATGCGGTTGCCTGTTTGGTATCCGAAGGGACAGCCAGAGGGCTGCAGGACGTGTTGCTTGACGCAGGTATCGAGGTAGTCGTCGACTTCTTTCTGCACGCGCTTGTTGAAGGCCTTGTTGGCTTGAACATCCACAACTACTTCGGCGGTGTCACCGGGCGAAGCAACATTGAGAACCACCTGCTCTGCCGTGAGCCACGTGGAGGTGTGATCAAACACATAGTTGCCGGGAGCAAACAGGAGATAAGTTCCGGTGCCACCCCAGACGGTGGCATCCTTTGCCGAGTCGGTCGAGCGCAGATCAATGAGACCCGAGTCCCCCACATCAAAGGACGCATCGTGCCACACGCTCACCTTTGCCTTGGCGACAGGAAGCTCTGCAAATGCCCAGGACTCGAACACACCCATCGTGCTACCAATGCGTGTGACCACAAACGTTCCCGTGGCTTTCTCGCCACCGACCAGATAGCTTGCCGTCACGGTGGTCTTGGCGTCGTTGCCAGAAACCTTGGTGATGCGAATGTCTGAGAGGTCACCCATGGCTGACCCGCGCAGCAAGGCGCGGTCTGCTTCAGCAGGAAGCTTGTCTCCCACGCCAGGCATCGACAGAGCAGAAGCGGCATCATGACGGGACAGCGCAGAGAGGTATTGGCTGACAAAACCAGAAGCGCTATAGAGCGACTGATTGATGCCGATACCAACGAAAACAGTGACCAAGAGCAGCGCAGCTGCGGCCAAACCCAGATAGGTTCCTTGGCGTCTGGTCAGTTTCACTTCTTCATCCTACAAAGCGCCTGTGGGCAACAAGCTGAGTAAGCGCTGCGCCGGTAAACTTCGGGAGTGAACAAAGTCTCCTTATCTGCCCAGCAGCAGGAGGTCTTTAACCTCATCGAGGAAACTCGTGAGCACGTGTTCATCACCGGCCGCGCCGGAACCGGTAAATCAACCCTGCTGAACCACTTGGCCTTCACCACGGAGAAGACCATCGCGGTCTGTGCTCCCACGGGTGTGGCCGCACTGAATGTCGGCGGCCAGACGATTCACTCACTGTTCCGTCTGCCCACAGGCCTGATTGGGTCCTTGGATCTGAACCACGGTCCAGACCAGCGCAAAATCTTGAACGCCATTGACACCCTCGTGATCGATGAGGTGTCCATGGTCAATGCCGACATCATGGACGCCATTGACCGCGCTCTGCGTGAAGCACGTCACCGCAAAAAGGAAAGCTTCGGTGGCGTGCAGGTCATCATGTTCGGCGACCCCTACCAACTTTCACCTGTTCCTCCTCGCACACCAGAGGAGAAGGAATACCTCCAGGCCCGTTACGCCTCGAACTGGTTCTTTGACGCGGCAGTGTGGCAAGACACCCCACTGCGCATTATTGAACTCACCGAGATCCACCGTCAGCGTGACGATGCGTTCAAAGAAATGTTGAACGCTGTTCGTCACGGAACGGTGACCCCCACTTTGGGTGCTGCACTCAACGCAGCCGGGAACCGTCCTGCCCCTGAGGGCGAAGACATCATTATCTTGGCCACCACCAATGCCCGCGTGAATGCCATCAACGCCGAGCAGCTGGCCAAGCTTCCGGGAAAGAAGAAGGTCGCTGCTGCGGATGTCAGCGGTGACTTTGCCGCTAACGCTTTCCCCGCTGATGAAGACCTCGAGCTCAAGCTCGGTGCTCAGGTCATGTTCTTGCAGAACGACAGCGAAGGCCGATGGGTCAACGGAACAGTGGGAACGGTGACCAAGGTCACCGACACTGTCTTCGTGACCGTGGCCGGTTCAGAGTATGAAGTTCACCCCGTCACCTGGGAGCGCTACAAATACTCCTACAAGCAGAGCACCGATGAGCTCAGCCGTGACGTGGTGGCAGAGTTCACCCAGTTCCCTCTGCGCTTGGCGTGGGCTGTGACCATTCACAAAGCACAGGGTCAGACCTATGACCGCGCTCTCATCGACATGGGCTCCCGTGCTTTCGCTCCCGGTCAGACCTATGTGGCACTGAGTCGCATCACTTCACTGGAGGGTCTCTACCTCTCACGTCCACTGCGTCCTTCCGACGTCATCGTGGATCCTGACGTGGAACGCTTCATGGGCAGGGTCGAATCTCTCGGTCAACCTCTCGAAGGCTAAGAACATGATTGTGCTCATCGACGGAGACTGCGCGTTATGCGTGGGGCTGGTCGAATGGCTGGGCAAGCGCATTCCCACACAGAAGCTCACTCCCGAGAACATCATGTTTGTGCCAGGGGAGTCTGACTGGGGAACCGAGCTTCTTGCAGAAGCCGGTATCACTGGCTTTGATTCCGTGGTGGTTCTCAATAACGGTCTTGTTCTTCAGGAGGGTGACGCGGTGCTCGCGCTCGCCGAAGTTCTCCCCACGCGTTGGAAGGTTCTTGCTGCAGTGGGAAAGGTCGTTCCCAGGCCCCTGCGTAATGCTCTGTATCGCTGGGTAGCGAAGAACCGCATCTCCTGGTTTGGTCGCAAGGAAGTGTGTGCGATCGACTCTCGAGTTGCCGGTGTGACCTATGGTCCTCGCGGACTTCTTAAACGCCCCTGATCTGCCCAAGTACAGGGCTTTTCCTTAGATAGGCTTAGAACATGCTTCTTTCTGATCGCGATATTCGTGCTGAACTCGAGTCGGGCCGTATTGGCCTAGAACCTTCGGCTGACGACATGATTCAGCCCTCGAGCGTTGACGTTCGCATTGACCGGTACTTCCGTCTCTTCGACAACCACAAGTACCCCTACATCGACCCTGCTGAAGACCAGCCAGACCTCACCCGTCTGATCGAGGTTGACCCTAACGAGCCTTTCATTCTTCACCCCGGTGAATTTGTTCTCGGTGCAACCTATGAGCAGGTAACCCTGCCCGACGACATTGCTGCTCGCCTCGAAGGTAAGAGCTCACTGGGTCGTCTGGGCCTGGTCACCCACTCCACTGCAGGCTTTATTGATCCCGGCTTCTCTGGCCACATCACTCTTGAGCTCTCCAACATGGCAACCCTGCCGATCAAACTCTGGCCAGGTATGAAGATCGGTCAGCTCTGCTTCTTCAAGCTCACCTCTCCTGCAGAGAAGCCTTACGGCTCGGCTGAGTACAAGTCTCGCTACCACGGTCAGCGTGGGCCCACAGCTTCTCGCTCATTCCTCAACTTCCACCGCACTGATGTCAGTGCAACGGATGCCGGAGCAATCGGCGGCTAAGACCACAAAGGAAAAGAGGCCCTCGGGCCTCTTTTCTGCGTTAACCAGCGGGCGATAAATACCCAGCAACTGCCAAGCGGGGCAACTGCAAGGTGAGCCAGGGGCTAAACGCAAAGGCTGACTTTTCCACCGAGGCAAGGAGTGCCTCGGGCTCTGCCCAGGCATATTCCGCTACCTCTGCGGGGTTGGGAACGGGTTCGTCATCCACGATGGCGATGAACACAGGGCAGATCTCGTTCTCGACGATGCCGGAGGCATCCACGGCGCGGTAACGGAAGTCTGGAAGAGCGCTTTTGACGGAAGCGAGGGTGAGTCCCAGTTCTTGCTCAGCACGACGGTGAATGGCTTCAATGAAATCTTCATCTGGCGCAGGGTGACCGCAGAATGAGTTTGTCCAGACACCAGGCCAGGTCTTCTTCTCCAGTGCACGGCGAGTGACGAGAAGCTGCCCTTCACGGTTGAATACGTGACAAGAGAAAGCAAGGTGAAGGTGAGTGTCTTCGGTGTGGACGGTCGCCTTATCGGCAGTGCCGACCGGAGTGCCATCTTCAGCTAGGAGCACAACCAGTTCACGGGATTCACCCATGTTGCGCTCCTGTCTGGTCAGTTAGTCTGGAGGGGTGAGTGTTCCTAGCCAAGAAGCCGAAATGACGCGCCACCTCGCGCTCGTCGAAGAGGTCCTCGAGCGCTTCTTTAGCCTATCCACTCAGCGGGCTGCAACGCTCGCACCTGCCTATGAATCGCTCTGGAAAACACTGCGTTCCAACACAGCAGGAGGCAAACGTTTCCGCCCCCAAATGGTGATGACGGCATACACCGCGTTGGGTGGTTCCGACCTGCGTTCTGCTGCCCACGTGGGTGCATCTTTTGAGCTTCTTCACACTGCACTGATTGTCCACGATGACGTTGTGGACCGTGACTTTGTGCGCCGAGGAATTCCTAACGTCTCTGGTAGCTATCGCGACGTCGCACAAACCGCAGGTTTGTCTCTTCCGACAGCTGAACACCGAGGCATGTCTGTTGCTGTTATTGCCGGCGACTTGGCACTGACTGGTTCGTTCCGCTTGATGGAGCGCGCAAGCGCGAACCCTGAGGTTCGCGATGCACTGGTTGAACTTCTCGACCGCGCTGTCTTTGACTCCGCTGCCGGTGAACTCATTGACGTGGACTTCTCTCTCTACTCGGGCATGCCCAGCATTGAAGAAATCGTCGAGATGGAACGCCTCAAGACTGCGGTCTACTCCTTCGAAGCACCTCTGCAAGCAGGTGCCCTGCTTGCCGGTGCCACTCACGACGTGATTGCAGCTCTCGGTGAGTTCGGTCGCAACATCGGCATTGCCTACCAGATCGTGGATGACCTCCTCGGTGTCTTCGGTAATGAAGCTGCCACGGGCAAGACCACCTTGGGTGACTTGCGTGAAGGCAAGCGCACTGCGCTGATCGCCTTCGCCTCGCAGACCTCAGAGTGGAGCTCCATTGCTCACCTCGTGGGCGATAGCAACTTGTCAGATTCTGATGCCGCCACCGTGCGCGAGGTTCTCGAGCGCACGGGTGCCAAAAAGTTCACGCAGCGCCTCGCCTCCGACTACGCCGACGAAGCTGTCGCTGCCTTGCATGGCGCCGGGGTTCCTCAGCAGCTTATTGAGCAGCTCACTCCCTTGGTGTCCGCAGTTGTGGAGCGCGTTCGATGAGTCACGACAAGCTCGTTCAAGATGCTTCGGTGCCAGTGAGCGAACAGCCCACTCGTCAGAGTGCGCTCTATGACCGCGTTGCCGAGCAAACCGCGAGCATGATCATTCGCGAGTACTCAACTTCCTTCGGTATGGCAGCTCGCTTGCTGGGTGCGGGCGTTCGCCAGGACGTCGAGAACATCTATGGCCTGGTTCGCCTGGCTGATGAGATCGTGGATGGCGTTGCCGCATATGCCGGTGTCAGCGAGAAAGAGATTCGCCGACTGCTCGACGAACTTGAAGAAGAAACTGAAGCAGCCATGCAGCGCGGATACAGCACCAACTTGGTTGTGCACGCTTTTGCGTTGACTGCCCGCAGAACCGGTATTGAGCCTGACCTCACACGACCTTTCTTCAAGTCCATGCGCGTGGACATCACTCGAGTCACCCACACCCCCAAGAGCTTTGATGACTACGTCTATGGCTCAGCTGAGGTTGTGGGCTTGATGTGTTTGAAGGCGTTCTTGGTGGGTCAAGATCTCACTCCAGAACAAAATGACACCTTCGTCATGGGCGCTCGCAAGCTTGGTGCGGCATTCCAGAAGGTCAACTTCTTGCGCGACCTCAGTGCCGACGTGGATGCCCTGGGCCGCAGCTACTTCCCTGGCATCAACATCGCCACCTTCACTGAAGCAGATAAGCAGCGCTTGGTCGAGGACATTGACGCGGACCTCGCTGTTTCAGGCGCAATTGTTCCACTCCTGCCCAGCACCAGCCGTAAGGCTGTGGCGCTGGCACAAAGTCTTTTTGCTGAACTCAACCGCAGGATTGCTCGCACTCCTGCTGCCGAGCTCAAGCACACCCGCGTGAGCGTGCCGACATTCGTCAAGGCACGCCTCGCTCTTGCAGTTCTGATGGGAAAAACCTCATGACCAAGTCCGTAGTCATTATCGGTGGCGGCATCGCCGGCCTCGCCTCGGCAGCTTTGCTTGCCCGCGATGGATACCAAGTGACCCTGCTGGAAAAGCACAAAGAGGTCGGTGGCCGTGCTGGAACCTGGGAGAAGGACGGCTTCCGTTTCGACACCGGTCCTTCCTGGTATCTCATGCCTGAAGTATTCGACCACTTCTACAAGCTCATGGGCACCTCGAGCGATGAGCAGCTCAAGCTCTCCAAGCTCAACCCTGGTTACCGCGTTCTCTTCGAAGACGACGGTGTCTACCCAGCACGTCCCATCGATGTCCTGGACAACCGCGAGGACAACCTCGAGCTCTTCGAAAAGATCGAGCCCGGTTCACGTCCCGCCATGGAGCGCTACCTCGACTCTGCCAAAGACACCTACGAGATGGCGAAGAAGCGCTTCCTCTACACAAGCTTTGAAAAGTTCGGCCCCCTGGTTCGTGCAGATGTTCTGCGTCGCACCCCCAAGCTGACCAAGCTTCTGCAGGAGTCTTTGCACAAGTTCGCCTCACGTCACGTGAGCGATCCTCGCTTGCAGCAGATCCTGGGCTACCCAGCTGTGTTCTTGGGTTCAAGCCCGTTCATCACCCCGTCGATGTATCACTTGATGAGCTACCTCGACCTTGAAGATGGTGTGCTCTATGCGCAGGGTGGCTTCAACCGCGTCATCGAAAGCATCCGCGACATCGCAGTTGCTGAGGGAGTGAACCTCATCACTGAGGCCAACGTTTCCAAGATTCTCACCGTGGTCAACCCTGCCGGTCACAAGGCCAAAGCCAAGGCTGCTGGTGTGGAATACACCAAGGGCAAGTCCAAGAGTGTGACCACCCTGGCCGCTGACATTGTTGTTTCTGCAGCAGACCTTCACTTCACCGAGACAGAGCTTCTTCCCGAAGCTCTGCAGACCTATGGCGAAAGCTATTGGGACAAGAAGGTCTCCGGGCCCAGTGCCGTTCTCGTCTACTTGGGTGTGAAGGGTGAAGTTCCTGAGCTCGAACACCACACCCTCTTGTTCACCAATGACTGGAACGAGAACTTCGGCAAGATTTTCAACGCACCCACGTCAGTTCCAGACCCAGCATCTATTTATGTCTGCAAGCCCAGTGCAACAGATGACAAGGTTGCGCCCAAGGGTGACACCAACTTGTTCATCCTTGTTCCTGTTCCTGCTGATGTCTCTATCGGCAAGGGTGGCATCGACGGCAAGGGAAGCAAGCAGGTAGAAGCCGTTGCGGACAGTGTGATTGAGCAAATCTCGGTCTGGGCAGGCGTTCCTGACTTGGCCAAGCGCATCAAGGTTCGCCGCACCATTGGCCCCGCAGACTTTGCCAACGACCTCAACTCGTGGAAGGGCGGAGCCCTCGGGCCCAGCCACATCCTCACCCAGAGTGCATTCTTCCGCTCGGGCAACATCTCCAAGAAGGTGGAAAGCCTGTACTACACAGGCGGAACAACCATCCCTGGAATTGGTCTGCCCATGTGTTTGATCTCTGCTGAGATTCTGGTCAAGCGTCTTCGTGGTGACACCACCACAGAACCACTGCCAGAGCCGCTCTTCCCCACGGTCGACAAAACCGCTTAGATCGCATGAACTTTCTCTATCTCGCAGCACTGCTGGTGGCACTCACCGGCATGGTGATGCTGGATAGACGGTTCCAGCTGTTCTTTTGGCAAGATGCCCGCCGGGCAACCCTAGTGTTGACCACGGGAATCGTGTTCTTCCTCATCTGGGATCTCACCGGCATTGATGCCGGTGTCTTCTTCCGCGGTGAGGGGCAGTGGATGACCGGCATTCAGTTGGCTCCTGAGCTCCCTGTTGAAGAAGTCTTCTTCCTGACCCTGCTCTGCTACATGACCATGAACGTCTTTGTTGCCGTCAGTCGTGGAGTGAGTAAGTACGTGAACAAGGCAGTGACGAAGTGACCTATTCCGTTCTCAACTCTGTCTTCCTCGGCCTTGCTGTGTGGTTCGCGGTTATTGCCATCGTGGTGAGCAGTCGCCGTGGTGTGAAGTTCACGAAGCCTGTGTGGTGGACCTTCGGAATCACGCTGGTCATCATGATGATCACGACCGCCATCTTTGACAACGTCATTATTGGCGTGGGACTTGTGGCCTATGACCCCAGCACGCTGCTCGGAAGCTACATTGGCATTGCACCTCTGGAAGACTTTGGTTACACCCTCGCCGCCGTCATCATCTTGCCGGTGCTGTGGATTCTGTTGGGAACAAGGAAGAAGAGATGAACACACTGAAGCAGCTCTTCGTTTCCTCTAGGCCCCTGTCCTGGATCAATACCGCGTTTCCTTTCGCGGCGGCGTATCTGATGACTACCCGCCAGGTTGATCTCACCTTCATCCTGGGCACCATCTTCTTCCTTATCCCCTACAACCTGGCGATGTATGGCATCAACGATGTCTTCGACTACGAGTCAGACATGCGCAACCCTCGCAAGGGTGGCGTTGAAGGCGCTGTTCTCGATCGCAGTCTCCACAAGATCACTCTGTGGGCTGTGGTCATCACGAACGTTCCGTTCCTGATTTACCTGGTTGCCGTGGGCAACTTGGATGCGAACATCGTGCTGGCTGTCAGCATGTTTGCTGTGGTGGCCTATTCCATGAAGGGCCTGCGCTTCAAAGAGATCCCCTTCCTGGATTCCTTCACCAGCAGCACCCACTTCGTGAGCCCTGCTGTGTATGGCGTGATCTTGGCCGGTGTAACCTTTACCCCAGACCTGTGGCTTATCTTGAACGCGTTCTTCCTGTGGGGAATGGCATCTCATGCCTTTGGTGCAGTGCAAGATATTCAAGCGGACCGCGAAGGCGGACTGAAATCTATTGCCACCGTGATTGGTGCAGCGAACACGTCTCGCTTTGCGCTGGGTTGTTACGCGCTCGCCGGAGTGCTCATTCTCTCTGGCGCCTTCTTTACCGAGCCAACCTGGCCGTTCTGGGTTGCTTCTGTCACAGCCGTTCCCTACATCCTGATGGTGTGGCCATTTAGGAACCTCAGCGATGCTGACTGTGAGCAGGCTAACCGTGGGTGGAAGAAGTTCCTAGGTATTAACTTCTTTGCCGGCTTCGTCGTGACGATGCTGCTGATCTTCACCTGGTTGCACAGCTAATTCTTCACAGCTAATCAGACTTCAGAGTTTTCAACAGTCCCCCGGCTCACAGAGCTGGGGGACTCAGTCGTGCGGGAGAGTTCATCTCTGAGGTGAACAAATAAACCTCTTGAAATATATAACTCAAAGGTTGTATTATGAATTGGTCCATTGACACCACATTGATTGACCCTTGGTTGCATGATCTAGATCCAGACACCAAGGAGCTCATTACTGCGGCACTGATTCTTTTGGAACGAGACGGTCCTCGAATGGGGCGCCCTCTCGTTGATCGAATACATGGATCGCAGCATCACAACATGAAAGAACTGAGGCCGGGTTCAATCGGGCGGAGTGAAATACGAATTCTGTTTGTGTTTGATCCGGAACAGCGGGCCATTTTGTTAGTCGGCGGGGATAAATCTCAGTTGTGGAACAAGTGGTACCGACGAAGTATTTCTCAAGCAGACAAGTTGTATTCAGAGCACCTCAAGACGATGAAGGGCAAGAAACATGGGCGTTAGAGAAGAGTTTGATAAGAAGCATGGGCCGCTCAATCACGAGCGAGTGAACGAGCTTGTCGACAAACTAGAAGCTGAAATTCGCGCCTATCGCTTGAAAGAACTTCGTAAAGAACTCAACATCACCCAGGTCGAACTTGCTCAACTGCTTCACGTGAGTCAGAACCGCATCTCTCGTATTGAGCACGGTGACATTGAGAAGTCTCAGGTGGACACCCTGCGCAAGTATGTGGAGGCCGTAGGTGGAACACTCACCCTGGAGGTCCAGGTGGGGGATCGTAAGTTCCAGTTGGCTTAACTTCTCACTGAAGTTATGAGGGAACTGAGGGCTATCCCTTGGTTAAACATGGGAGCTAGCCCCTAGAAGGAATATTCTGGCAACATGAGGAACCCTGAGGATATGCGGCAGCTTGGTAAGCAGCAATCATTCCAACGGATTGATATTCGCACCCTATGGGCATGGGTTGGATCTCAGGCGGCTGTCGGCTTTCCGCTCATTATTTTCCTTGCGATCTACCCTGTCTTTATCGGATGGTTCCAGCCGCCTACGGCGGAGCTCTCGATTTCCATCAACTACCACCTGTTTGATTTGCTCAGCGGACTGGGAACAGCGGCTGGCGTTCTACTTCTCCGCTTTGTAGTTAAGTCCTTGGGTCAAGGAACTCTTCGGAGCAGCGTCATTGCGCTGGGCTGGTTTATTGCCGGCTATCTTGGCTCGCTTCTTCAATACGCCGTGGCGAAAAGTGCAGGGCCAATCTCGCCGATCTATGAGGAGCTCTTACCCGTTGGTGGCCTCTCTTTCTGGACGTTGAGTTTCTGTTTCACCATCCTGGCAAGTGTCATTGGTCAGAACAGACAGACTGCAAAAGAACTTGCGCAAGCAAAGACTCGCCTGGTCTTCCTCCAGAGCACGGTTGCTCAACAGGTCGCGGATGCTCAACAGCAATTACAGCGTGATGTTCAGGAAAAAATCAGCCCCGTCATTGAATCTCTGTCAGCTGAGGTTGAACAACTCAGTACCTCTCACAGCGACGACTCTAAATCTGCTGCCACCGGACAACTTCGCGCGGCAGCACTAGAACTCATCAGGCCATTGAGCCACGAACTCTATTCAGCAGATGCTGAAGTTCAGTTTGAGAACAGCCCTAACCAACTAGCTGGCCGAACTCGCGTGACGTTATGGGAAGTGCTCACACGAAAAATGAACGTCAATGTGATGTTCAATCCAGCACTTCCTGCCATCCTGATCCTCGCTTTCTTCAGTGCGTCCTATTACATCGTCGCGGGGTGGATGGGTGTGCTCGAAGGCTGCATGGCCACCACGGCCGTGGTTGTTGCAGCACTTGCTGGTTTGAACAGGCTGACCCGCGGACGCCAACTCAACGCTGTAGTGGTTCTCCTCATCGGAGTCGTAACCTCTCTGCTTTTAGCTGGTTTGTATCTGGTGTTTCCCGAAGCATTGAACGTGGGAATTCAAGCCGACTACCAAGCCTTCTTGGCAGTGGGTTCAGCCCTCCTGCTTCTGGGAACAACAGTGTTCTTCTTCCTCTACGACAACAGAATGTTTACTCTCAGTCGCACCAAAGAAGCCAATGACGAAAACGCTTCACTGGTCGCACGGTCACGTCAAGAGGTCTGGTTGCGTCAGAAGCAGATCGCCAAGATTGTCCACGGAAGTGTTCAATCCCGATTGAATGCAGCACGCATCAGACTCACCCAGGCAACCACAGTCACACCCGAACTCGTTGAGTCTGTCCTTTCTGATCTCGAGTCAGCGAGGCAAGAACTATCGCGAACACCAGCCGAGTCTGCGACTGACATCCAAGGCCAGCTCACAGAGCTCGCGGACTTCTGGCGCGGTGTGTGCACGTTCACATTCGAAGTAGATCACAACAGCCAGCAATCACTGAATGCAGATACCTCAGCAGCACAAGCTGTGATGGAAGTTGTTTCTGAGGGTGTGAGCAATGCTGTGAAGCACTCCCAGGCTCAGAAGGTGCAGCTCACCGTTACTCAAGTAAGTCCAGTATCTGTGATGGTGGAACTTGAACATGCGTCGCAAGAACGCTCAGTAGCTACAACAACGTCTGGTTTGGGAACACAGATCCTCAACCAGCTCACCCTCAACTGGTCGTTCACTCAGGACAATGGCACAGCACTACTTCAGGCTGAGATTCCTACAGCGAGACCAGCACAGTAAGTGCCTCAGCCTTTAGTGGGTTGAGCGCGGCGGAGCAATCTGGGACATGAACTCCCTCGCCGCTGAAACTCGTGCATTCATGTCTGCTGTCGAGTCCAGTCCCAGAGCTGTCAAAGTTCTCGTGATGAGACTCTCTGTTGCTTCGATGGAACGCTGACGGGCTTCTGCGATCTGCTGATTGGTCTTGCCTTCAGCAAGAAGACGAAGAGCCTGAATCTGTGAAGCAGATAACCGTGCCAATGGTCGGTCAGACCTTTTGTCATAGCGGTAGGCCTCGACATCGAGCTCAACCAGGACTGCATTCAATGCAGCAACCAGGACTGAGGAGTCTTCAATCATGTGCTTGTTCAGATAAGCAGCCTTGGGGTGAACTCTTGTGAGATCTTCACCAATAAATCGAGGGTCTGAATAGTTGGTGAGAAACACGATTCCCACTTCGTTGGCATCTGTGTTGAGAGTGGCGGCAACATCCAGACCAGAAGGTCCAGGACCTAAGTCAATATCCAGAACCACAGCATCGGGATCAACGGCATTGATTTGGCGGCGTGCATCTGCTGCAGAGCTTGCAGTGGAAACGAGGAAGCCCGCCTTCTCTAAATACTCCGCTAGGAGTGAGCGCATAAAGGAGTCATCTTCAACGACAACAACAGAGCGTTGAAAGAGGTCTTCAGGAGTTTTCTCCTCGGTACTTTCCATAAATACAGGCTAGGTGGTGGTTAGCCCTCGATGCAGAACAAATGAAGGGCTAGCCCTCAGTAGTTCGAAAAAGGACCCGTTCACGTGAGTGCCGACTGGGAACTTCCTGAAATGGCCAACAGAAGCCCCTAATGACTGAGGGCTAGCCCCTAAAACATAGAAAACCGCCCTAGCCCGGTTGGTTCACTTGAGATACGTCGTTTTATGCCCGTTTTGGGAAATGATCTTGAAAGGAGCTGATTTCTTGCGCGTTCCAAAGCTGTTCCGCGTGACTCAGCTCCGTCGGCGGATCGTGAGCTCTCTTGCTGCAGTCAGTGTTGCATTAGCAACTGTTGGCTTTGTCACCCTTGCCGCTCCTGCGCTGCCGGCACAAGCTGTTGCTTCGAACCAGCCAGAGATCATCATCAAATATGTGCAGGCGAGTCTGACTCCTGTTCCATTTTCAATTGGTTTGTATTCAGGAACTCCAAATACAAACCTGACGAACTGTCAACTGGAGTGGGCTAAGTCAGGTGGAACAACGGATGTTGTAACAGCCGATGGGAATGCCAGCGTTGCATGGGGTAAGCAAAACTGGAGCCCTAACTCC
>ERZ1034361.122-NODE-122-length-54754-cov-5.508239_pt1 | contig 54754 bp, 49 predicted proteins | sample MGYA00520617_ERZ1034361 | MGnify/ENA primary metagenome ERZ1034361 (study PRJEB33736, sample SAMEA104284507) | Azolla filiculoides | biome: Urban; feature: Water surface; material: Ditch water | place: Netherlands | collected 2015-10-28 | depth 0-0.1 m ... | reverse complement strand
TCAATTTCAAGTTCGAAATTTTAATATCAAGCAAAAAATCAAAGCGTCTACAGAAAAAGAAATCCAATATTATTTGCGCCCCACCGAGCGAGGCGAATATTTTTTCGGGAATTTGAACGTTTATGTTTCTTCGCCTTTGTTTTTAATTTCGAGACGATTTCAATTCGACAATCAAAGAATGGTGCCGACTTATCCATCCTACATTCAGTTGCGAAAATACAGTTTGATGGCTTTTTCCAACAATTTGTTTCAATACGGCATCAAGAAAATCCGAAGAATTGGTCACACGATGGAGTTTGAACAAATCAAGGAATACAATCAAGGCGACGACATCCGAACCTTGAATTGGAAAGCCACCGCCAAGAAAAATGCCTTGATGGTCAATCAATTTCAGGACGAAAAATCGCAATCGGTTTATATGATTATCGACAAAGGCCGTGTGATGAAAATGCCTTTCAACGGCTTGAGTTTATTGGATTATGCCATCAACGCAACCTTAGTTCTATCGAATGTCATCCTGAAAAAACAAGACAAAGCAGGAATGTTTGCCTTTTCGAAAAAAGTAGAAAACCGTGTTTTTGCCGAAAGGCGCGCTTCGCAAATGCACAAAATTCTGGAAACCTTGTACAACATCAAAACCGATTTTTTCGAAAGTGATTTCAGCCGTTTGTACACCGACATCAAGAAAAACATCAACCAAAGAAGTTTGATAGTTTTGTACACCAATTTTGAAACGATGGACGCTTTGCATCGGCAACTGCCCTATTTGAAAGGGATTGCCAAAAACCATTTGCTAGTCGTGGTCTTCTTCAACAACACCGAACTGAACGAACTCATCAACAAAAAAGCCGAAAACATTCAGGAAGTCTATGACAAAGTAATCGCCGAGAAATTTTCGTTCGAAAAACGATTAATCGTTAACGAACTCAAGAAATACGGGATTTATTCGGTGCTAACCCAACCCGAAAACCTGACTTTGGACACGATTAATAAATATTTGGAAATTAAGGCGAGAGGGATTTTGTAAATTCAAATAGCCACAGATTCACAGATTTTAATAAAAATCATATGAGAAATTATTTCAATAAAATACTCGTGAAAACAAACTAGACTGAAAAAAATCAATTCTTCCACAAATCAATTTATAAAAAGTTAAATCTGTGAATCTGTGGCAAAAACAACATTTGAGTTTATTTTGCAGATTTAGGATTTAAAAAAAGGTGGTAACTTTGAGGCTTTGAAACTTTTCGAATAATTTACAATGAAACAAATCACTTCGTCTCAAAATCCATTCATAAAATCATTGGTGCTGTTGCAGGAAAAAGCAAAAGCCCGAAAACAATCCGGCACTTTTTTGATTGAAGGCAAAAGAGAAATCGAAATCGCGATGAAAGGCGGTTACGAAATGGAAACGATTTTGTTTTTGCCCGAATTAATCTCGGAAAAAGAAGCACACCAACTTTCCAGAACCGCCGAATTGATCGAAATTTCGAAAGAAGTCTATCAAAAACTGGCGTATCGTGATACCACCGAAGGCATTTTGGCTGTAGCCAAAACCAAATCCCAGCAATTATCGGATTTAAAATTATCCAAAAATCCGTTGATTCTAGTTGCCGAAGCGCCAGAAAAACCGGGAAACATTGGTGCCTTGTTGCGCACCGCCGATGCCGCGAATCTGGATGCCGTGATTATTGCCAACCCGAAAAGTGATTTGTACAATCCGAATATCGTTCGCTCCAGCGTAGGTTGTTTGTTTACCAATCAAATTGCAACAGGAACCACAACCGAGATTATTGCGTTTTTGAAAGAGCGAGAAATCGACATTTATTGCGCTACTTTACAAAATTCGACTTCCTATCACACCCAAGATTACACCACTTCAACCGCTTTGGTAGTAGGCACGGAAGCCACTGGATTAACCCAAGAATGGCGAGATGCCGCCACACAAAACATCATCATCCCAATGCAGGGCGAAATTGACAGTATGAACGTTTCGGTTGCAGCTGCGATTTTGATTTTCGAAGCCAAAAGACAGAGAGGATTTTGAATCAATTATGAATTATAAATTATGAATTACAAATTAATGATTGTGCTTTTGCTATTGATTGGTTTCAATTTGAATGCACAAATAAGCGAAAAACAAGTTGATGAATTAGTCGAAAACACGCTGAAAAGCTTTAACGTTCCGGGAATTGCTGTGGCTATTGTTAAGGACGGAAAAGTAGTTCTTGCTAAAGGTTACGGACTAAAATCGATCCTAACCAAAGAGAAAGTCGATGCCAACACTTTGTTCGGAATTGCTTCGAATAGCAAGGCTTTTACCACCGCAGCTTTGGCGATGTTAGTCGATGAAAAAAAGCTAAATTGGGATGATAAAGTGATACAATATCTACCTGATTTCAAAATGTATAATGAGTATGTAACTAACGAATTTACCATCCGGGATTTGGTAACTCATAGAAGTGGTTTAGGCCTTGGCGCTGGCGATTTGATGATTTGGCCTGACGGAAGCGACTTTAAAGCAACGGATATTATCCACAATTTGCAATATCTAAAACCTGTTTCGGCTTTTAGAACCAAGTACGATTACGATAATTTATTGTACATCGTGGCTGGCGAAGTCATTGCGAAAGCAAGCGGACAATCTTGGTGTGATTTTATCGAAAACCGCATTATGAAACCATTGGAAATGAACAAGAGTGCAGCTTCTTTTGTGCGATTAAAAGATAGCACCAATATTATTGCGCCACACGTTCCGACAGATGGGAAACTAAAAATAATTTCACGTTATAAAAACCAAACTTTCGATGCGGCTGCCGGAATTTATTCGAGTGTAAACGATTTGAGCAAATGGATGATTCTGCAATTGCAAAACGGGAAATATGGCTCAGAAAAGCAATTTCAATTATTTTCAAAAAAAGAGCAAAACGAAATGTGGAGCCTTCAAACGATAATTCCCGCCAATACAAGACCTCCTTATAATACTCATTTCAGCGGATATGGATTGGGTTGGTTTTTGAGCGATGTTAAAGGTTACAAACAAGTCACTCACACGGGCGGACTCGAAGGAATTGTTACTCAAACTACCTTATTTCCAGAACTGAACCTGGGAATTGTAGTTTTGACTAATCAGCAATCGGGAGCAGCTTTTACGTCCATTACCAATACCATCAAAGACAGTTATCTCGACATTCCGTACACCAATTATGTCGAAATTTATAGCAAAAGAGAAAAAGACAATATCACCGAAGCGGATAAAACTACTACTGAAGTTTGGGCAACAGTAGCCAAAAATCAAAAAGACAAGTTAAAAATTGATTATAAAAAATACACAGGTTTGTATGTTGATAATTGGTTTGGCAAAATCGAAATATCAGAAAAAAAAGGAAAATTATTTTTTAAATCTACTCGTTCTCCTCAACTTGCTGGCGAAGTTTTCTTTTACAAAGACAATACATTTACCGTAAAATGGAATACACGAAGCTTCAATGCCGATGCTTTTTTACTATTTGAAATGGATGAAACAGGAAAATCAAACGGTTTAAAGATGAAACCGATTTCAGACTTAACCGATTTTAGTTATGATTTTCAAGATTTAGATTTTGTTAGAGTTAAAGAATAATTTTAAACACGATAAATTTTAATCCCGGTTTGCATATCTCATTAGTTATGCCTATTTTTAAGAAATCAACCATTTTTTTATGTTAGAAATAGATTTAGAAAAGGAAAACAAAGCTATTTTACAAGAGTACAAAGAGTTACTTCGAATTAGTTACCAAACTTTAAGCCCCGAAGACAAGAAACTCATTCGTAAAGCTTTTGATGTAGCTATGGATGCGCACAAAGATCAGCGTAGAAAATCGGGAGAAGCTTACTTTTTCCATCCTATTGCTGTGGCCAAAATTGTAGCTTCGGAAATAGGTTTGGGAGCAACGGCTATTGCTGCTGCCTTGATGCACGATGTTGTAGAAGACACCCCGATTACGGTTGAAGATATTGAAAAAATGTTCAATCCCAAAGTAGCCCAACTGGTGGAAGGATTGACCAAAATTTCGAAAGTTCAAAAAGAAATGAACGTTTCGATGCAAGCCGAGAATTTCAGAAAAATGCTTTTAACGCTTCACGATGATGTTCGAGTAATTCTAATAAAAATTGCCGATAGATTGCATAATATGCAAACTTTGGACAATATGGAAGATCACAAACAGATTAAAATTGCTTCCGAAACATTATATATTTATGCTCCTTTGGCTCATCGATTGGGCCTGTATAAAATCAAAAACAAACTCGAAGATTTAGGTTTAAAATATACCGAACCAGAAACCTACAACGACATTGTAAGTAAAATAAAAGAAACCAAAGAAGAGCAAGACGCTTACATAAAAGATATTTCTGATATTCTAAAAAAAGCATTAGACACAGAAAAGCTCGATTATATCATTAAAGGAAGACCCAAATCTATTTATTCTATTTATAGAAAAATGAAAGTTCAGGGAGTTGGATTTGATGAAGTTTATGACAAATTTGCTTTGCGAATTGTTTACAAATCAAGCCCTCACGAAGAAAAATTCTTGGCGTGGAAAATTTACTCCATAGTAACCGATCATTACAGACCCAGTCCTAGTCGATTAAGAGATTGGATTTCTTCACCAAAAACTACAGGTTACGAAGCCTTGCACATCACGGTTATGGGACCCAAAGGGCGCTGGGTTGAAGTGCAGGTAAGAAGCGAACGCATGGACGAAATTGCCGAAAAAGGTTATGCTGCCCATTACAAATACAAACAAGGCGGATCTGAAGAAAGTGGTTTAGACATTTGGCTCAACCTTTTAAAAGAAGCCTTGGAAAGTTCCGAAACCAATGCTGTGGACTTTGTAGAAGATTTTAAAATGAATTTATATTCAAAAGAAATCTTTGTGTTTACTCCAAAAGGTGAAATAAAATCACTGCCAAAAGGTGCTACATCATTAGATTTTGCTTTCAGCATCCACTCCGAAGTGGGGATTCGTACACGAGGAACACGCGTCAACGGTAAATTAGTGCCTTTGAATCACGAACTAAAAAGTGGCGATCAAATCGAAATTATTACCTCTCAATATCAAAAACCGACCATCAACTGGCTGGATTATGTAACGACTTCGAGGGCAAAAACTAAAATTAAAAACGTTTTAAACGAAAATACCAAAAAAATCGCAGAAGAAGGAAAAGAGGTTCTTACCCGAAAACTCAAACACTTAAAAATTAATTTGAGCGAATCGGTGGTGAACGAATTGGTCAATTATTTTAAATTAAAAACGAGTTTAGATTTGTTTTACCGCGTGGGAGTTGGCGCTATTGAAAACCAACAATTGAAAGACTATGCTGCCCAAAAAAGCAATACTTTTATTAATTTTTTCAAGAATAAAATCAAGAGAAATTCTAGTACTGCAAGCGAAGATATTCACAAACAAGTACTGCACAGTAATTATGACATGCTAGTTTTTGGATCTGATCAAGACAAATTAGATTATAAATTATCTACGTGTTGTAATCCCATTCCAGGCGATGAAGTTTTTGGATTTATTACTATAAATGAAGGAATTAAAGTTCATAAAAGAGACTGTCCTAATGCCATAAGTCTGCAATCGAATTATGCATATCGAATTATGCAAGCCAAATGGATTGATTCTTCACAACAAGAATTTAAAGCCATTTTACACATAACCGGAATGGACACCATTGGACTTACAAACAAACTCACCAAAGTAATTTCGGATAATATGAATGTTAATATCCAAAGTATTTCTTTGAGTGGCGATGCAGGAATTTTTAACGGACAAATAGCGGTAATTGTTCAAAACAACAATATTTTGAAAAAATTAATCGATAATATCAAGCAAATTGATGGTATTGACAAAGTAAGCAGAGAATACAATAATTAACAAAAAGAGACAAATATGTTTAGTTCTTGGTTTATTCTAAGCTTTTAAACTTCTAAACTAAAAAATAAAATTTATCTTTGCAGATATGACACAGATTTCAGTTGATAATAGTAGTAATCAAGAAATTGTAAAAAATGTTTTTACACTCTATCTTGAAAATAAAGGACATCGCAAAACGCCTGAACGCTATGCTATACTCCAAGAAATATATGATAGCGAAGAACATTTTGATATAGAAAATTTGTATATCAAAATGAAAAATAAAAACTACCGTGTGAGTCGAGCTACACTTTACAACACCATAGAACTTTTATTAGAATCAGGTTTGGTGCGCAAACATCAATTTGGACAAAATCAGGCTCATTACGAAAAATCCTATTTCGACAAGCAACACGACCATATAATAATGACCGATACTGGCGAAGTTATCGAATTTTGTGATCCTCGAATTCAAACTATCAAAAAAACGATCGAAGATATTTTTGATATAGACATTACAAATCATTCCCTATATCTATACGGAACAAAACGAAAGAAAGAAATAACAAACTAACTACAAATAAAAATTAGAATGACCGCAGATTTATTACTAGGATTACAATGGGGAGATGAAGGAAAAGGGAAAATTGTTGACGTACTTACGTCAAAATATGACATTATTGCCCGCTTTCAAGGTGGTCCAAATGCAGGACATACATTAGAATTTGACGGAATTAAACACGTTTTGAGAACCATTCCTTCTGGAATTTTTCACAAAACCGCAGTAAATGTTATTGGAAATGGAGTAGTAATTGATCCTGTTGTATTTCAAAAAGAAATTGAAGGATTAGCAAAATTTAATTTAGACCTAAAAGGCAAATTAATCATTTCTAGAAAAGCACATTTAATTTTACCAACCCACCGTTTGCTTGATGCCGCTTCTGAAGCTTCAAAAGGAAAAGCAAAAATTGGTTCTACTCTTAAAGGAATTGGCCCAACTTATATGGACAAAACTGGAAGAAACGGAATCCGTGTTGGCGATATCGAATTAGAAGATTTCAAAGAAAGATACCGCTCATTGGCCAACAAGCACGAAGAAATGATAGCATTTTATAATGTTGATATTCAGTACAACTTAGATGAAATGGAAAAAGAATTCTTTGAAGCTATCGAAGAATTGAAAAAAATAGATTTTATAGACAGCGAAGAATACATCAATCAAGCCCAAAGAGCTGGAAAGTTAATTTTATGCGAAGGCGCTCAAGGTTCGTTACTAGATGTTGATTTTGGAACTTATCCTTTTGTAACTTCATCAAACACAACTGCTGCTGGGGCTTGTACTGGTTTAGGAATTGCTCCAAACAAAATAAAAGATGTGTACGGAATTTTCAAAGCCTATGTAACTCGTGTAGGAAGCGGTCCGTTTCCAACTGAACTTTTTGACGAAGACGGAGAAACAATGGCAAGAGTTGGTAATGAATATGGTTCAGTAACTGGCAGAAAACGTCGTTGTGGATGGTTGGATTTAGTGGCTTTGAAATACGCAGTTCAAATCAATGGCGTAACCCAATTGATGATGATGAAAGGAGACGTTCTTTCTGGATTCCCAACCTTGAAAATATGCACTCAATACAATTACAAAGGAAAAGCGATTTCACATTTCCCATACAATATCGAAACTGAAAACGTAACTCCAATCTATACCGAATTAAAAGGATGGGAAGCTGATTTAACTGGAATGACGACTTATGATGAGTTGCCAAAAGAGTTAAAAGAGTACATCGAATTTATCGAAAAGGAAATTGAAGTGCCAATAAAAATTGTTTCTGTTGGACCAGACAGAAAGCAAACCATTCTAAAATAATAACTGAACGTCCCGATTAATCGGGACGTTTTTTTTAAACATTAAAAATCTGATGAAAGACCCAAAAATAACCATCCAAAAAACCGAATTACTTTCAGACAATTGGTATTTATTAAATAAAGTAACTTTCGATTATCAGGAAGAAAATAAACCGACAGAAACTCACATAAGAGAAGTATATGATCGAGGAAACGGAGCCGCCATTCTACTTTACAATCCTGCTGAAAAAACCGTGATTTTAACACGTCAGTTTCGATTGCCTTCCTATTTAAATAAAAATCAAACCGGAATGATGATTGAAGTTTGTGCTGGACTTTTAGACCAAGATCATCCCGAGCAATGCATCATTCGAGAAACCGAAGAAGAAACTGGTTACCGAATTTCAAAGGTTCAAAAAGTGATGGAAACCTATATGTCACCTGGCGCCGTAACCGAAATTTTGTATTTATTTATTGGTGAATACAATGCTTCAATGAAAGTACACGAAGGTGGCGGACTCGATGCAGAACAAGAACATATTGAAGTGATGGAACTTCCTTTTGAAAAAGCTTTTGGAATGATTGCAACTGGTGAAATTAAAGATGCTAAGACCGTGATGTTGTTGCAATATGCAAAGATTAATGATTTGGTATGATTTTAATTATGCAATAAAATAGCCTATAAAAGTATCAAATACAACCTGCCACAAAATACCAAAACACCAAGGTGATAAATGAAATTGGTATTCCAAAACCAATCATCATACTGCACAATCGGGGTTTCAAACCGTGGGAAGCCGCAATAATACTAGACGAAATCATTGGCGCCATCGCTCCTTCCATAATTGAAACTTGTATCATTTTGGAATGTTGGTCAAAAACAACCACATACAACAAATAAATTAGAGCTGGAGTCAAAATTAATTTATAGAAAAGTCCCAATTTCAGGAATTTCCAATGCTTGCTCTTTTTATCAAAATGCAATTGCAAACCTACGGAAAGCATCGCTAATGGTGTCATCACACTTCCAATTTTCAGTAAACCAAACTGAATGTATTGATGAAAATCAAATTGAAAAACATTCATAAAACACGCCAACAAAAAAGCGATAAACGGAGGAAAAAAGATAATTTTTTTAGCAATTTGAAATCCATTTGAACTTCCGTTAGAATACAATGTTGCCACAATAACACCCAGTGTGGAAAGCACAACAAAAGTTCCCGGCTGATCAACAATTATAGCCATTTTCAGACCTTCTTCTCCATACAAAGCTTGAATAATTGGAAAACCCAAGAAGGAAGTATTGCCAAAACCCGCCGTTAAAATCAAACATCCCGTCAGTTTTCTGGACCATCCCATTCTTTTCCCTAACAAACTAAAAAACAAAATTGCTGTGGTAAAACTAATCCAAGTGACACCAATGGGAAACAACAAATGCGAATCTAATTTGATTTTTGGAATGTAATAAAGTGCCAAAGCTGGAAGACAAAGATAAATTACAATCTTATTTAATACTTTATAAAAATCTGTTGGAAATTGCTTTATCTTTTGCAAAACAACTCCAAGAAATAAAAAAACAAAAATTAGAATAAAGTTGTTCATAGTAGTAGATTGACTGCAAAAATACCACTAAAATTTATTTTGAAAATGAGGAAATCTATTTTTAATCTTTTATTTACCCTAGATAAAAGAAATTATTTGCTATCAGAGTTTAGCCTTGAAGTGGAAACTCCAAAACACAACAATTTTTAACAAACCAGATTCAAAGAGCAATCCCTTTTTGAAACTGTTTTTGTTTTCACTACTTTTACTACTCAAACAAAGCATTTTGGACAATAAAAATCAACATCCAAGCAGTTTACACGAAAAAGATGGAATTTCACCTCCAGAAATTATCAGTTCGAAAGCTGTGGAGCAAATCCAACTATTTAGAAAAAAACAACGCACAACACAGGAATTAACCAATGGAGTTTTAGCAGGGAATATTTCAGATTTAAGCCGAGCCGTAACTCTAATTGAAAGTACAAATGCCAACCATTTGGCGAAAGCCAATGAAGTAATAAACGCTTGCTTACCTCACGCCAATAAATCAGTAAGAATAGGAATAACGGGAGTTCCTGGTGTTGGAAAAAGTACTTTTATTGAAGCATTTGGAAAACATTTAACTGGTTTAGGCAAAAAAGTAGCCGTGCTTGCCGTTGACCCAAGCAGTACCATTTCGCACGGAAGCATTCTTGGCGATAAAACCCGAATGGAAGAATTAATTAAAGACCCTAATGCCTATATCAGACCTTCATCTTCGGGAGAAAATCTTGGCGGTGTGGCACGAAAAACAAGAGAAACCATTATTCTATGCGAAGCCGCTGGATTTGACACGATTCTCATTGAAACTGTTGGTGTTGGACAAAGCGAAACTGCAGTTCATAGTATGGTCGATTTCTTTTTGCTTTTAAAAATTTCAGGCGCTGGCGATGAATTACAAGGCATCAAACGAGGTATTATGGAAATGGTCGATGCTATTGTCATCAATAAATGTGACGGAGACAACATCAAAAAGTCCAAATTAGCAAAAACTGAATTTGAACGTGCTTTGCATTTATTTCCAACCAAAAAATCGGGTTGGATTCCAACAACCTCAACTTGCAGTTCACTAACACGAGAAGGAATTCCGGAAATTTGGCAAACAATCGAGCAATTTATCGAACTCACAAAAGGGAATACTTATTTCTTTGAAAAACGGGCAGCACAAAATCAATATTGGTTGCTTGAAACCATTAATGAACAATTGAAAACTAATTTTTACAACAATCCTGAAATCCAGAAAGTTTTGGGATCTACTAAAAAAGCGGTACAAAATGATGAAATTTCACCTTTTGCAGCCGCTCAATTCGTATTAGAAAACTATTTTAAAAATTTAAAATAATCTCCGACTAAATAGCATCAGTTACAGCTCTTTTTGTTATGGAAAATATTTTGAAAAAATATTATTCTTTCTCGTAGCGTTCCATTTCTCGGTCATAAAAGGCATTGGCTTGTTCAATCAAACCTTCCATTTCGGCATTTAATTCAGCTTCATCAAGATCTTCAGCTTCTTCCATAAATTCTACTTCATCGTCTTTTAGATTGATGATGAATCTTGGATAATCCAAATGTATGATGAAAATATCATCTGGAAAATCAGTGTTATCGCCTAGTAAAAATTTTGGTAATTCCATTTTATAATTTTTGAATTTAGATTATAGATTCCCTTTGAAATTTGGAATTTCAATTTTGGAATTTAAGTTTATTTATCAGACAAAATTACTGGTGCACTTCCCCCTTTTCCCATAAAAATAATTTTGGTATTTGGCGAAGTTGCAATTTCTTTTTGCGCTTTTATTTGTTCGTATTGCAATTGTTTATCGGTCAATCCCATCGAAATAATCCTTTGATAATCAGCGATACCTTGTGCCTCAACTCTTTTTCTTTCGGCTTCTTGTTTTTCTTTTTGTAGCACGAAAGTCATTTTTTGAGCCTCTTGCTCTGCATTAATCTTGCTTTCGATAGTTGCTTTTACAGATTCAGGAAGATTTATATTTCGAATCAATAGTTGTTCTAAAATCAAACCTCTAGCTTTAAAATCGTCTTCTATACTTTTTCTAATTCTTTGTTGAAATTCATTTCTTTTGGTCGAATACAAAGCCACGGCATCATAATAAACAGCATTGTCTCGAATACGAGTTCTAGTAATTGGACGCACAATTTTATCGCTGTAATTTACTCCAATTTGCTTGAAAATCTTTGGAGCATCAGTAGGAGCTATTCGATACAAAACGGTCAAATCAATCACCACTTCGAGTCCATCATTCGACAGAACTCGAATAGCATCATCGCCTTCCTGAGCGCCTTCGCCGTGAACGGCTGACATAGTGTAGTTCTGGGTTTGAATGTCAAAATCGGTTACATCCAAAAGTGGGTTTATCAAATGCAAACCACTTTCTAAAATATCGGGTTGCACACTACCATAAAGTGATTTTACACCTACTTTTCCCGCATCAATTTGTTTGAACATCGACGAGAAAATTCCCAAAGCAATTACAACAAATCCAACTAATTTAAGCGTATTCGAAAACTTGAAAAACGGATTGCTGGCATTACTTTTTACAGCAAAACTTACAATCAATAAAATAACCCCAATAATAATTAATAGTATCATTTTTTTTTTAATTAATTTGTTCGATGATTATACGATAAATCAGATTATAAGTTACAATGTTTTAAGAAAAAACCTAAAAAATTTTATTAGTTTTCCAATGCTAATCTTTTAGTCAATCTCGCAAAGCGAAGATACAAAAATAAAGCGGCTGCCGTCAATCCTGCCAAAAGTCCAATCCAGATTCCAGTTGCAGCCAAATTGGTGTGTGTTCCTAAAAAATACGAAATCGGGAAACCCACAATCCAATATGCCACAAAGGTAATGTACATCGGGATTTTTACGTCTTGCAACCCTCTTAAAGCACCCAAAACTACCACTTGGATTCCGTCAGAAATTTGAAAAACAGCTGCCACCAAAAGCAATTGGGATGCTATGAATATTATTTCGGCATTATCCAATTCTTGTGTGACATCGGACATATTCAAGAACAAATGGGGCAAGAAATTATGAAAAATTACGAAAACTAACCCGAAGAAAGTTTCGACCATAATCGCCAACAAGAAAATTGAGCGAGCCACAGTAATTAATTGCTTGTAATCTTTTGCCCCTTTGGCATTGCTCACTCGAATCATCGCTGCAACGCTAAACCCCATTGCCACCATAAAAGTGGATGAAGCTAAGGTCAACGCTATTTGATTGGCTGCTTGACTGTTTTTTCCAAGGGTGCCCGAAAGCCAAATCGCTGCCGTAAACAAAGTCACTTCAAACAACATCTGCATCGCCGAAGGCAAACCCAAATTAATGATTTTCTTCAAAATGGATTTTCGGATTTCTTTGAATGTAAAATTCTTAAAATAGCGTTTGAAAGCGGCATTTTTCCGAAGAATAAAGTGCATAAAAACTACCATCATAATTCTGGAAATCACGGTTCCCAAAGCAGCACCCAAAATTCCCAATTTTGGGAAACCAAAAGCTCCATAAATCAACACATAATTGAAGAAAATATGTACCACATTTGCCAAATAAATAGCATACATCGAATATTTAGTTTGCGACAAACCATCGGCAAATTGCTTATAACCTTGGAAAATAATTACGGGAATTAGGGAAAAAGCCACCCAATCAATATAAGGTGCAGCCAATTCGACAACCGCTTCTGGTTGGTTCATTAATCGCATTATGGGCTTTGCCAAAACAATCAAAACAAATATGGCGATTCCCAAAAAAGTGCACAACAACAGGCCGTGATGAAATGTAGTTCTGATTTTTTTGTCGTCTTTCTCGGCATCAGCTTCCGCAATCAAAGGTGTTATTGCCGTTGAAAAACCTATTCCCAAAGACATTCCAATAAAAATGAAACTATTGCCCAAAGAAACGGCCGCCAATTCGGTTGAACCCAAATTTCCAACCATAAAATTATCTACAATCCCAATTAATGTATGCCCTAACATTCCAAGAATAACTGGAAAAGCTAGTTTCAAACTATAAGAGAACTCTTTTGTATATTTGGAAATATTCACATTAAATTATTTTGGTTGGCAAAGATATAGCAAAAACACAACACAAATTCGATTGATTTTTACTAATTTCGAAAAGTTTACAATTGTCCTCCATTAGAAAACCCAAACTGTCTCTTCATCATTATATGGAAAAATTTACACTCGAAGCCTTATTTAAAATCATCGGAATTGGCTCAGCTTCTGGGCTAGTTTACAAAGACAATTCCTTGTTTATCATTTCTGATAACAGTACTTTTCTATATCAATATCACATTCAGGAAAAGCAACTTTCTAAAATACAATTATTAGAAAAAGGCGAAGAAAACATCTCAAAAAAAGACAAATACGATTTTGAATCCATTGTTTTAAAAGGAAATAAACTTCATCTTTTGGGTTCCGGCTCAACTTCCAAAAGAGAAAAAAGAATAACCTATAATCTTGAAACCAAAGAAATAATTGAAAAAGACTTATCAAAATTATATAAAAATCTAAAACAAACCGCTCCTATTTCTGATGAAGAACTCAATATTGAAGGAGTCGTTTTCGATAACGAAAAATGGCTTTTATTCCAAAGAGGCAATGGTGTTAATTCTAAAAACGGAATCGCAATCCTAAATGGCAAACTCAATAAAAACAGTAAGATTGAGTTTATTTCAATACCATTACCAAAAATCAAACACATAGAAACTTCTTTTACAGATGCCATTTTTGTCGATGAAAAAATTTACTTTTTGGCAACAGCCGAAGATACTACTTCCACTTACGATGATGGCGAAATATTGGGAAGCCTAATTGGACGAATGGACAGCAAAACATTCGAAATAGAGTTTACCCAGAAAATATCCGATACCCAAAAATTTGAAGGATTAACGCTTTATCAAAAGAGTGAAACCCAAATTGAGTTCCTACTTTGTGAAGACAATGATTCGGATGTTTTGGAAACTAACATTTATAAAATCTCGGTTCCAAAATTTTAAATAATAAAAAATATTTTAACATCCTCCCAACCTTTTTCTCTTAATCCTCCTCTTTAGTAGAAAGACAACAATTGTGATAAACGAAAAACTAATTTCTGATTGCAAAAAAATGCACCGCGATGCCCAGCGTCAAGTGTATGAGCTTATGGCTCCAAAATTGTACCGCACTTGCAAGCGCTACCTAAAGAAAGAAGAAGAAATAGAAGAAGCCTTGGCCGACGCTTTCTATACAATTTTCACCAAACTAGATCAACTCAAGGAATTGGGGGCTTTCGAAGCTTGGAGCAGAAAAATTACTGTCAATCATTGCTTGGCAACCATCAAAAAGAAAACGAATTTCAATTTGTATCTCGAAGATGTCAAAACTATTTCCCAACCTTTTACTGATGAACTAACCGAATTAGAAGAAGAAGATTTACTGAATTTACTCCATCACATTCCCGAAGGTTGCAAAACTATATTTAATCTTTTCGTTATCGAAGGCTATAGTCACAAAGAAATTGCAGCTATGCTGAATATTTCCGAAGGCACATCCAAATCACAATTGAATGCTTCGAAAACAAAGCTCAAGGAATTAGTAAACAAATTGTATTACCAAAAAGCGAAATAGTCATGGACAATCAAGATAAAATATTCGACAAAATAAAGGACGCAGCTCACAAAGCTGAAGAAAAAGACTTTCCCGGAATGGAAAGGATTTGGCAACGAGTGGATGCCAAATTGGAACAAAAAGAATTACAATCCAAAAATAAAAATTGGAAAAAAATTGCCATTGCAGCATCAGTTATCCTCTTGGTTTCCTTGGGGTATCAATTCTTAAAACCAACTGAAATCACTTCAATAAGCAAAGAGGTTGTAGTAAAAAAAGTGCCTTCCAAAAACATTCTTAAAAAAGCGATTGTTAGTTCGCAAATTGACACCGCCAAAGTAATAAATGTCCTTAATGAAACAAAAACAACTCTTGTTGAAAAGGGAAATCAAAGCCCAGTTGTTGCATCAAGCGCAATGGCTTCAGCAGAAAAACAGAGTGAAATGGCAGATGGAATTATAGCATCGGATTATACAAAAAGTGAAAAGGAAACTATTTTAAGGAATAAAACCAATACTTTCCGAAACCAAGTTTTTGATGCGATCGTGGTTCGATCGGCTTATTCCGAATTAGAAAAAAAGAAGCAAAAAGATAGTATTGCACCCCAGAAAGCAGCCGAAACCAATGGGCCTTTGGTTGTTGTGAATGGAAATTTAGCACAAACAAAATTCAAATCAGTTCAAGAAGCAAAAAAAGAAATGCCCAAAAAACTAGATAACGAAGAAATTGAATCGCTCATTGTTCTCAAAGAACCTTTGTATATCATCAATGGTGTCGAATATACTGAAGAATCGCTTTTTGGAACACATCCAACAAGTCCTTATGCTCCTTTGAATAAACAAAAAATTGAAACCCTAACCATTTTACAAGACGACGAAGCCATAGAAAAATATGGAGAAAAAGGCAGCAAAGGAGTTGTAATTATTACCACCAAAAACAGGCTACCTATCCAAAAATAATTCAAAAAAAATTCATTTCTAACATACTAAAAACAACTATTATGAAAACTACAAAACGTATTTCATTAGCCCTACTTATGCTTTTTTCTGTCCTAAGTTTTGGACAAAAAACAACTATTACAGGTATCGTAACCGAAGACACGGGTGCGCCACTTCCTGGTGTATCTATTTACATTAAAGGAACAAAAAATGCTACAAGCACGAACATAGATGGAAAATACAGTATTCTCGCAGAAAAAGGAGACAAACTCGTTTTCTCTTACATTGGGTTTGAGACAAAATATGCTACTGTTGGAAAATCAACCATTATAAACATTACTCTAAAAAGCAGTTCGAATCAATTGAACGAAGTGGTTGTTGTGGGTTATGGAACATCTAAAAATGCCGATTATTCAGGCTCGGTTGCAATGATTACTGCTAATAAATTAAACAAACAAAAATCAGCTAATGTTAATGATGCGCTTCAAGGGAGAGTTTCGGGAGTTCAAATAAGTACTAAATCAGAAGAAAAAAAAGTAATAAAAAACAAAAAAAATCCAGATACGATAATTACTCCAAAACCTATAAAAATTACTGACGAAGATTACGGAACTTTCATAGAAAATCCATTCGAAAGTCCAAAATCAGCACCACTTTCTACTTTTTCTATTGATGTGGATAACGCTTCTTATACCAATGTGAGACGTTTTATCAACAACGGACAAACCGTTCCAAAAGATGCCGTGAGAGTTGAAGAAATGGTGAATTTTTTCAAATACAACTATCCGCAACCACAAGACGAGCATCCGTTTTCGATTAATACCGAATACAGCGAATGTCCTTGGAATTCCAACCACAAACTATTGAAAATTGGCTTGCAGGGAAAAAACATTCCAACCGAAAGTTTACCCGCTTCCAACTTGGTTTTCTTGATTGACGTTTCGGGTTCGATGAGTTCTGATAATAAATTGCCTTTACTGAAACAATCGCTAAAAATTTTGGTCAACGAACTCCGAAAAAAAGACAAAGTAGCCATCGTAGTTTATGCTGGAGCGGCTGGAATGGTTTTGCCTCCAACCACTGGGGATGAAAAACAAACTATCATCGATGCGTTAGAAAAACTTAACGCTGGTGGAAGCACGGCTGGCGGTGCAGGAATAGAATTGGCTTATAAATTGGCTCAAGAAAATTTCATCAAAGGTGGAAATAACCGAGTAATTCTCGCTACCGATGGTGATTTTAATGTAGGAGCATCTTCGAATACTGATATGCAAACCTTGATTGAAGAAAAAAGAAAATCAGGTGTTTTCTTGACTTGCTTGGGTTACGGAATGGGCAATTACAAAGACAGCAAAATGGAAACTTTGGCCGATAAAGGCAACGGAAATTATGCTTATATCGACAACATTCAAGAAGCCAATCGTTTTTTGGGTAAAGAATTTAAAGGTTCCATGTTTGCCATTGCCAAAGACGTAAAAATCCAAATTGAATTCAATCCAAAACAAGTGCAAGCCTACCGATTGATTGGTTATGAAAACCGAAAACTGCGTCCCGAAGATTTTACAAACGATGCCATTGATGCAGGAGAATTAGGAAGCAATCATACGGTAACCGCTTTGTATGAAGTGATTCCAACTGGAGTGAAAAGCGAATTCCTGAACAATCAACCCGAATTGAAATACACCAAAACAACTGAAAATAAAAATGATTATTCTGATGAATTGGCAACTATAAAATTCCGTTACAAAAAACCAGATGGAGACAAAAGTATAGAAATGGTTAAAGTAATTGAAGATAAATCCATTCCTTTACAAAGTTCGTCAGATGATTTCAAATTTAGTACTGCTGTGGCTTGGTTTGGCTTGAAATTAAGAGATTCGGATTTGGTTCCCAATAAAGCCGCAGAAGCTATTAAAAAACTGGCAAAAGAAGGATTGTCTAATGATGAAGACGGTTACAAAGCAGAGTTTGTAAGATTGGTAGAAACGGTGAAATAGTTTATTTAAAACATATAAGTCATATAAGTAACAATGTTTATATGACTTATATGTTTTTAAAATTATGCATCAACCTTCAAAAATTCCAATCTCACACTTCCATCTTCGTCAATTTTGGTCAAATTGATTTCTTGTAAAGTATTGGCTAATTCTGGATTCCAAGGGGTTTTTACTCGCACATAATTCTCAGTAAATCCGTGAATGTAACCTTCTTTGTTTTCTGCCTCAAAAAGTACCGTTCTATTGGTTCCAATTTGGCTTTCATAAAAAGCACGACGTTTTTTTACCGACAATCCACGCAACATTTTACTTCGTTTGGCTCGAACATTATTAGGAACAATGCCTTCCATTTCGGCAGCTTCAGTATTATCACGTTCTGAATACGTAAATACATGTAAATAAGAAATATCCAAATCATTTAGAAAATGATAAGTCTCTAGGAAATGTTCGTCTGTTTCACCAGGAAAACCCACAATCACGTCCACTCCAATGCAAGCATCTGGCATTACTTCCCTGATTTTATTTACTCGTTCAGTATAAATTTCTCGAAGATAACGACGTTTCATCAACTTCAGGATTTCATTGCTTCCAGATTGCAACGGAATATGAAAATGCGGTACAAAAGTTCTACTTTTCGATACAAATTCGATGGTTTCGTTTTTCAATAAATTCGGTTCGATGGATGAAATTCTCAATCTTTCGATTCCTTCTACTTGATCCAAAGCCTGAACTAATTCAAGAAATGTATGCTCATGTTTTTTGTTTCCAAATTCTCCTTTTCCGTAATCACCAATGTTCACTCCGGTCAAAACAATTTCTTTAATTCCTTGTTCCGAAATTTCTTTGGCATTTTTCAGCACATTTTCCAACTCGTCACTTCGAGAAATTCCTCTCGCCAACGGAATAGTGCAATAGGTACATTTGTAATCGCAACCATCTTGCACTTTCAAAAAAGCACGGGTTCTGTCGCCAATGGAATAACTTCCCACATAAAAATCGGCTTCTTCAATCTCGCAGGAATGCACTTCGCCAAAATCGTTTTTGGATAAATCGTTGATGTAATCGGTAATTTTAAACTTTTCGGTAGCACCCAAAACCAAGTCAACTCCATCAACATTGGCCAATTCTTCGGGTTTTAATTGGGCATAACAGCCAATGGCAGCAACAAAAGCTTTGTCATTGAGTTTCATTGCTTTTCGAACTACCTGTTTGAATTGTTTGTCGGCATTTTCGGTCACCGAACAGGTGTTGATAACATACATATCAGCCACTTCTTCAAAATCGACGCGGTCAAAACCTTCGTCCTGAAAACTTCTGGCAATGGTTGAAGTTTCTGAAAAATTCAACTTACAACCTAGCGTGTAGAACGCTACTTTTTTTCTATTTTCCATAAAATCGCTCAATTAATGAAATCGTTGTCAAAAAATTGAGGTTGCAAATTTACAAACAATATTTCTATAATTTATAAAATAAAAACCGCAGATTCACTGATTAATTTTAATCTGCGAATCTGCGGCCAATAAATAGTATTGAATCTTTATTCTTTTCTCCAAATTTTGGTTTCATCAAAAACGTGTTGCAAAATAGCAGCTTCTTTTTCGTCAAATTCAATATTTCTGCGACTCATTACTAGTCGAGCCGTTTCAAAAGCTTTGCGAGTCATATAAACCGTTATACCAGCTGCTCCTCCCCAAGAAAAACTCGGTACAAAGTTTCGTGGAAATCCAGCACCAAAAATATTAGCACTCACTCCAACCACAGTTCCCGTGTTGAACATCGTGTTGATACCGCATTTACTATGATCTCCCATCATTAATCCACAAAATTGAAGTCCTGTTTTTTCAAAACTTTCAGTTTCATAGTTCCAGAGTTTTACCTCTTCATAATTATTTTTTAAGTTGGAAGTATTTGAATCGGCTCCAATATTACACCACTCACCAAGCACTGAATTTCCTAAAAACCCATCATGACCTTTATTAGAATAGGCAAATAATACAGCATTATTTACTTCACCACCAATTTTTGAATAAGGTCCAATGGTAGTTGCTCCATAAATTTTCGCCATCATCTTAACGATAGCACCTTCGCATAGCGCAAACGGCCCTCGAATAACAGAACCTTCCATTATTTCGGTATTTTTTCCAATATAAATTGGGCCCTTGGAAGCATTTAGCGTAACAAACTCCAGCTTAGCTCCTTCTTCTATGAATATATTTTCAGGCTCAATGGTATTGACACTTTTAGGAATAGGTTGTGATTTTCTTTCTTCGGTCAAAAGCTCAAAATCTTCTTTAATTGCAGCTGCATTTTTAGAAAAAATATCACAAGTATGTTCAATTCGGATACATTCGCCTTGAAACTCTATAATTTCATAAGTTTCGAAATCAACTTCTTGCTGATTTTCGTGCGTATGAAAGGCAATTACATCATCGCCTTGAAAAATAGCTTGATTGATTTCAAGGTTACTTACTAGTTCTACCAAATCTGAATTAGGAAGAAAGGATGCGTTTATCATTATATTTTCCTCCATTTCCACCATTGGAAATTTTTCGGATAAATATTCCTCGGTAATTGTGGTTGTGGTTGAACCTAAACGCATTTCCCATTTTTGACGAATGGTCATAATTCCAACAAGGATATCGGCAACTGGTCGCGTGAAAGTAAAAGGTAATAATGCATTTCTGGCAGGTCCGTCGAAAAGTATATAATTCATAGTATGTTTTTTGGGTTAGGGACAAGTCGCGACTTGTCCGTACTTATAGATTTCAAAGTTACAGGTTTTTGGACAGCAATAAAAATAAAAAAAGTCCCGATAAAATCGAGACTTTCTATATTATTAAACTGATAATTATTATTTACCGTGTTTAGCGTATTTAGTTTTGAATTTATCAATACGACCTGCAGTATCAATAAGTTTAGATTTACCTGTGTAAAAAGGGTGAGAAGTTCTAGAAATCTCCATTTTCACAACTGGATATTCAACACCATCAACTGTGATAGTTTCTCTAGTTTCTGCAGTAGATTTAGTGATAAAAACGTCTTCATTCGACATATCTTTGAAGGCAACTAATCTGTAATTTTCTGGGTGAATTCCTTTTTTCATCTTTATTTTTATTTATTTTTTTGAGCGTTTTAATTTTGAAGCTTTCTCGACTTTCGAAAAAGGTATAAATGCAACTACTCTTTTTGTTTAAAATCCTTTTCTCATTTTGAGTTTGCAAATTTACACTAATTTTTCAATAAACAAACCTTTAGATTACTTTTTTTATATAATTCTAAAAACCGATTTTTACTCGTCAATATATTGGGAATTACTATATTTGTAGATTAATAAATAAATACTTTCAACGATGAATGAAATTATAAAGAAAAACGGAATTTCCTTTGGGATTATTACTGGTGTTGTGAGCGCATTACTAACCACAGCCATATATTCAATTGATTTAAACCTTTTCACTAAATGGTGGCTAGGCATTTTGATGATTATAGTTTACATTATTATTGGAATAGTTCTATTATCAAAAACTAAAAAAGAGCTAAAAGGCATCTTCTCCTTTAAAGAAGCATTTACCACGTATTTTATATCTGCTGTAATTGGAATATTAATTTCAGTTGCATTCAATATTTTATTATTCAATGTTATCGACCCTTCAGTAAAGGAAACATTAAATGAAATTGTCATAAAATATACAGCTGAAACAATGCAAAAATTTGGCGCACCATCTGCTGCAATTAATGAAGCAATAAAGAAAATGCAAGAAAACAATCCTTATTCTACAATTGAACTATTAAAAGGTTCTGTTTTTAGCATAGTTGGAAGTTCTCTTTTTGGATTATTATTAGCCTTAATCTTTAAAAGCAAACCTTCTCAAGAATAAAAAATAAATGAATTTATCTATACTCATTCCGCTTCTTAACGAAGACGAATCTCTTAAAGAACTTTACACTTGGATTATTTCTGTAATGAAATCCAACAATTATTCGTACGAAATCCTTTTTATCGATGACGGAAGCACCGACAAATCTTGGGCTATCATCGAAAATTTGGCCACCGAAAATCCGAATGTAAAAGGCATTCGCTTTATGAAAAACTTTGGAAAATCGCAAGCTTTACACGCGGGTTTTGCCAAAGCTCAAGGCGATGTCATCATCACGATGGATGCCGATTTACAAGACAGTCCAGAAGAAATTCCAGGTTTGTACGAAATGATTACAGCCCAAAACTTTGACTTGGTTTCAGGTTGGAAAAAGAAACGTTACGATTCTGTCGTTGCCAAAAATCTTCCTTCAAAATTATTCAATTGGGCTGCTCGAAAAACTTCGGGTGTACAATTGAACGATTTTAACTGCGGATTGAAAGCATATAAAAACGTTGTTGTGAAAAATGTGGAAGTTTCGGGCGAAATGCACCGTTACATTCCTGTTTTGGCGAAAAATGCCGGTTTTAATAAAATAGGAGAAAAAGTAGTACAACACCAAGCTCGAAAATATGGCGAAACCAAATTTGGAATGGATCGTTTCATCAATGGCTTTCTGGATTTAATTACCATTTGGTTTTTGTCACGATTCGGAAAAAGACCGATGCACTTGTTTGGCGCATTGGGTTCGATGATGTTTATGATTGGGTTTGTTGCGGCTGGTTACATCGGAATTTCAAAATTATATCATATGTATAGCGGAATGAAATATACGTTGGTGACCAATAATCCGTGGTTTTTTATAGCTTTAACGACAATGGTTTTGGGAACACAATTGTTCTTGGCAGGATTTCTGGGCGAAATTATTTTGAGAACCAAGAATAATGAGGAAAGATACAAGGTTTGGAAAGAAATTAATTAGCAATTTGAGGTCACAATTTGTTACCTCAAAAGACAATAAAAAGACATACAAATTTTTAAAAAATAAATAAAATGGAAATCAAACAGAACATTTTAGACGCAGTAAACGAATGGTTGACACCTGCATTCGACGCAAAAACACAAGAAGCCGTTATCGAAATGATGACTTCTTCTCCAAAAGATTTAGAAGAGAGCTTTTACAAAAATCTGGAATTTGGAACAGGTGGAATGCGTGGTGTGATGGGCGTTGGAGACAACCGAATCAATAAATACACGCTTGGAAAAAGCACTCAAGGACTTTCGGATTATTTGAAAATTGCGTTTCCAAACCAACCCTTAAAAGCCGTTATTGCTTTTGACTGTCGCCATAATAGTAAATCTTTGGCTAAAGTGGTTGCCGATGTTTTTTCTGCCAATGGCATTCAAGTGTATTTATTTTCGGATTTGCGACCTACCCCAGAGTTGTCGTTTGCCTTGAAATATTTGGGTTGCCAATGCGGAATTGTTTTAACTGCATCGCACAATCCACCGGAATATAACGGATACAAAGTATATTGGGAAGACGGCGGACAAATTGTTCCTCCGCAGGATGGTGCCATTATTGACACTATCGAAAAATTGAATTACAACCAAATCAAATTTGATGCTAACGAAGATTTGATTCAATATATAGACGCAGAAATTGACCAAGCATTCATCAAATCGACTATCGAGAATGCTAGTTTTGGCGCTTCGCAAGCAGCAAAAGACAATTTGAATATTGTTTTTACTTCTTTGCACGGAACTTCTATCACTTTAGTTCCTGATACTTTTGCGCAAGCAGGATACAAAAACGTGAACATTGTTGAAGAACAAAGAGTACCAAACGGTGATTTCCCAACAGTAAAATCTCCAAATCCTGAAGAGCCAGAAGCTTTGACATTGGCATTGGCATTGGCAGACAAAACCAACGCTGATATTGTGGTTGGAACCGATCCAGATTGTGACCGTTTGGGTGTTGCAGTTCGAGATAACGAAGGCAAAATGACTTTATTGAACGGAAACCAAACCATGATTTTGATGACTGCCTTTTTATTGAAAGAATGGAAAAAAGCGGGTAAAATTAACGGAAAACAATTCGTAGGTTCGACTATCGTTTCTACTCCGATGATTATGGAATTGGCTTCGGCTTATGAAGTTGGTTTTAAAGTAGGCTTGACAGGTTTCAAATGGATTGCCAAAATGATTAAGGATTTCCCAGAATTGGAATTCATTGGTGGCGGAGAAGAAAGTTTTGGCTATATGGTAGGCGATGCCGTTCGCGACAAAGATGCCGTTGCTGCTACTTTATTGATTTGCGAATTGGCAGCTCAGGTTAAAGCCAACGGAAGTTCGGTTTACAAAGAATTACAACAGTTGTATGTGGAACACGGTTTTTATAAAGAACATTTGATTTCGTTGACCAAAAAAGGAATGGATGGTTTAGCTGAAATCAACAAAATGATGGTTTCTTTAAGAGAAAATCCAATGAAAGAAATCAATGGTCAACGTGTGATAATGTTGGAAGATTATAAATCATCGGTTGCCAAAAACTTACTTACTGGCGAAGAAGAAACGATGGATATGCCAAAATCAGATGTATTGATTTATTATACTGAAGATGGTTCTAAAATTTGTGCCAGACCAAGCGGAACCGAACCAAAAATTAAATTTTACATCAGTGTCAACACCAAATTAGATAGTGTGGAGAATTTCACAAAAGTGGAAGCTGTTTTAGATAATAAAATCAAAAACATTATTGCATCAATGCAATTGAGCTAAAAGACTATTACTCCAAAAATAAAAACAAACCCGACATTTTTTAAAATTGTCGGGTTTTAAAGCCTCAACAACAACCGAAAATAAATGAGTAATTACAAAAAAATAGTTCCTTTTATAATTCCTTACAAAAAATATGCTTTCCTAAACATATTTTTCAACATTCTGTATGCTATTTTCGGAACACTTTCTTTTGTTTCGCTTATGCCAATGATGGATGTTTTGTTTGGTCAATCGAAAAAAAATTATATTCTTCCAGTCTATAAAGGAATTTCAGGATTAAAAACCTATTTATCTGATTATTTGAGTTATTATTTGACTTCAATTACAGATATTAACGGAATTGGTTACACCTTATCCATATTGGTAGCGGGCATCATTACAATCTTTTTATTGAAAAACTTATGTGACTATCTCGCTATGTTTTTTATCACCTTTTTGCGGAATGGTGTTTTAAGAGATATGCGAAATGCTATGTACAAAAAGACAATTGATTTGCCCTTGGCGTTCTATTCTGAAAAAAGAAAAGGAGATGTAATTGCTAGAATTTCTGGTGATGTCAATGAAGTGCAAACTTCTTTTTTATCGATTTTAGAACTTATTGTAAAAGAACCTTTGACTATTATTTTTACATTAATTGCAATGGTTACCATCAGTTTACAATTGACTCTTTTTGTGTTTATTTTCATTCCAGTTTCGGGATATATTATTTCACTTATTGGAAAACAATTAAAAAGAAAATCTACCAAAGCACAAGAAGAACAAGGTCAGTTTTTATCAACGATTGAAGAGACTCTTGGCGGATTGAAAGTAGTAAAAGGATATAATTCCGAAAATTATTTTAATCAAGTTTTTCAAGAATCGACTCAACGATTTTTTACTTTATCGAATAGTATTGGCAACCGTCAAAACCTAGCTTCACCAGCAAGCGAATTTATGGGAATTATGGTTATCGCCATTTTACTTTGGTATGGAGGCCACATGGTTTTAATAGAACACAGTCTAAAAGGTGCTGCGTTTATAACTTATATGGGATTGGCTTACAACATTCTTACTCCAGCAAAATCTATTTCGAAAGCTTCTTATGCCATCAAAAGAGGTAACGCAGCTGCTGAACGAATTTTGGAGATTTTGGAGCAAGAAAACCCAATTACCAGCAAAGCTAATGCGGTACAAAAAAACACTTTCAATTCTGAAATTAGTATCAAAAATATCAACTTCAAATATGAAGAGGACTATGTCCTAAAAGACTTTTCAATCGAAGTAAAAAAAGGACAAACCGTTGCTCTAGTTGGTCAATCGGGAAGCGGAAAAAGCACGATTGCCAATTTATTGACGCGTTTTTATGATGTCAATAAAGGAACAATTGCCATTGATTCAGTCAATATTAAAGATATGAATTTGCAATCCCTTCGTGGTTTGATGGGATTGGTGACTCAAGATAGCATTTTGTTTAACGATACCATAAAAGCTAATATTTCGCTAGGAAAACTAGACGCCACCGATGACGAAATTATCGAAGCCTTGAAAATTGCCAATGCTTATGAATTTGTCAAAGATTTGCCTCAAGGAATCTACACCAACATTGGCGACAGCGGAAACAAACTTTCGGGTGGTCAAAAGCAACGATTATCGATTGCTCGTGCCGTTTTGAAAAATCCACCAATTATGATTTTAGACGAAGCAACATCTGCCTTGGATACAGAAAGCGAAAAATTTGTGCAAGTGGCATTGGAAAATATGATGCAAAACCGAACTTCTATAGTGATTGCACACCGACTTTCAACTATTCAAAAAGCGGATAAGATTGTGGTAATGCAAAAAGGAGAAATCGTTGAACAAGGAACTCACGAAGAACTCATTGCGCTAAACGGAACATATAACAAATTGGTAACGATGCAGTCTTTTGAATAATACTGCCTAATGCACACAGATGAAACGGATTTGCTAAAGCAAAAACACAGATTTTGACGGATTTCTCAATATAGTAATTGTTTAACTAAAATGTATCTCAACAACAAAAACATAACACTTCCAGAAGATCCCGATACTCTCGTTTGGAAATACTTGGACTTGTCTAAATTTCTCGATTTGTTGTTGTCAAGAAAGTTGTTTATGTCTCGTTCGGATAAATTTGAAGATCAATACGAAGGCACTTTTAGCGAACCCACCTACGAAGAAATTAAAAAAATTGCCGTAAACAATCCTGAATTTTTGCATTATTACAAATCACATCGCGAGAAAGTAGCTATTAGCAGTTGGCACATCAATGAATACGAATCCTATGCGATGTGGCAAATTTTCACTCAAAACAGCGAAGGATTAGCCATTCAATCGACCGTGAACCGATTGAAAAATGCTTTTGAATCTGAAACCCAACACCAACAATACATTGGCGAAGTCAACTATATTGATTACAAAAAAGAATATATTCCGTTTGACGATATGTTTTTCCCGTTTTTGTTCAAGCGCAAAAGTTTTCAATACGAAAGAGAAGTTCGCATCATTACGGATGTCAGCGGAAGCAACATCAAACTAAATGAAGGCCTAAAAATAAATGTCGATATCAACCAATTAATCGAAAAAATCTACATTCATCCCAAATCCGAAAACTGGTATAAAAACCTTGTGATTCAATTAGTGGAACAATTGGGTTTTGATTTCAAGATCGAAAAATCAGATTTGGAGAGTGATATTTTGATTTAAAACACTTTTAAAAATGACCGCAGATTCGCAGATTATTTCGATTTAAACTGCAAAATCAAAACCTCATATTCACCTTCACGTTAAAAACGCGTGTGGTCATATAATTTGGAATTGCATATTGATTTTTGGAATACACATCACGAACCCAAGTATTGGTAATCGCATTTTGATTATCGAAAAGGTTGAAAATTTCCAATCCAATGGCTAATTCCTTGAAAGGTTGCAACCATCTTTTTGTGGAAGGATTTTGCTCATCAATTAAAACTTTGGAGAAACCCACATCGGCACGACGGTAATCTCGCAATCTGTTTTGGTACAAATAAGGATCGGCATAAGAAGGCGAACCTCCAGGCAAACCTGTATTGTAAACTAAATTAAGGTACAATTTTATACTTGGAATCTTAGGCATATAATCCTGAAACAAAAGCGCAAATTTCAATCGTTGGTCGGTTGGTCTCGAAATAAATCCTTTATTGTCGATATTTTCTTCGGTTTTTAGATACCCGAAACTAAACCAAGATTCGGTTCCGGGAACAAACTCGCCATTCAATCTAAAATCAAATCCTTGTGCATAAGCTTTGGCATTATTGGCGGCAGCATAACGAATTCGAACATTATCCAAAGTATAAGGATTCACGTCCGTCAATGATTTATAATAAATTTCGGAAACCATCTTGAAAGGACGATCCCACATCTTGAAACTATAATCGTTACTCAAAACAATATGTATGGATTGCTGCGCCTTTACATCAGCTTGCACTACTCCATTGGCATCACGCAACTCCCGATAAGACGGTGGCTGATGGTATAATCCTCCCGAAAGTCGGAAAAACATATCTTTATTCCAATTTGGTTTCAATGAAAATTGCGCTCTTGGACTAAAAGTAAATTGGGTTGAACTCGTAATTCCATCACCAGAAACTGTCCAATTTTGAGAACGAACGCCAGCATTCATCCAAATTTCGTTGTTGCCAATATACCCTTTTCTACTCCATTGCACATAACTTGAAAATCTATTAATATCAACAAAATTGGTCGCTCTCACATTTTGATACGGAACCAATGGTCCGGTGTAAGGCGTATAAGGTTGGTCGTTTTTGAGCAAAATTTTTGGTGGATTTATAGAAAATCCCGCCGAATCAATCACTTCCCATTCAATCACTCGGTCACGAATAGATTCACGGGTGAATTTTGCTCCCCATTCGAATTGATTTTTTTTCCAATTATGAATTCCTTTTAGCTCGGCATTTACAATTAAAGCGTCTAAATCATTTCGAGCGTGATTGAGTTGTCCTCCAATTGCACGAGTAAATTTAACATCACCAAAATTTTCAGAACCCAAATTAGCATCTACTTCGCCCAAACGGTATTGTGCCAAAATATCATAATATTCCTGTTCTTGAGTATGATAAGCCGAAGCAATCAATTTGTAAGTAGCATTTTTTGAAGGCGTATAAGTGGTTTTCACAGCTCCAAAAACGGTAGTGTATTTGTCTTTTTCTTGCCCTTCATAATAAATCAGTAATGCCATTGGGTCATCGATGGTTCCAAAATTGGTTTGTCGGGTCAAAGGCTGATATTTATAATCGTTGGAAGAAATATTGCCTAAAAAACTAAATTCCAACTTATCCGAAGGTTTGAAATTAACATTCGTCTGAAAATCAGCAAATGTTGGTGTATAATTAGATTGCGTTTCTTGACTATTTACCAAAAGGGAATTGTTTCGATAGCGAATTCCTGAAACTTCAGACCATTTTCCGTTTTTGGAAACGGCATCAACGGCGACGCTTGCACCAAGAAAACTAGCTTCGGCAACCGCACCAAATTGAGTTGGTGTTCGATAGGTAATATCCAAAACTGAGGATAATTTATCACCATATTTAGCTTGAAAACCTCCAGCGGAAAAATCTACATTTTGAACTAAATCAGTATTGGTAAAACTCAATCCTTCTTGCTGACCCGAACGAATCAAAAACGGACGATAGACTTCAATTTCGTTTACATAAACTAGATTTTCGTCATAATTACCTCCTCGTACGGCATATTGTGTACTCAATTCATTATTGGAATTGACGCCTGGCAAAGATTTCAAAATGTTTTCGACTCCAGCATTGGCTCCAGGAATTTTCCGAATTGTTGCAGGTTCAATAGTTGTGATTCCTTGAACTCTTTTCTTGTTATTGACCGTAACAACAACTTCGCCCATTTGCTCATCTTTGTCGTTCATCACCAAATTAAATTCATAATCTTCATCTGGTTTTAAAGTAACAGCAACAGTAGCTTTTTTTAATGAAACGTGTGAAAAAACAACTACAACCTTCTGGTTTGCTGGTACAGTTAAAATATAAAACCCATTGACATTGGATTGAACTCCATTGTTCTGGCAAGACACATTGGCATTGGCAACAGGCTGATTGTTTTTATCGAGAATTACACCTTTTATATGGGCAGTTTGAGCAGATGTTACTACCCCAAAACAGAAAAAAAGGACAACAAGTATTATTTTATTTAGACCCAAGGAATTTGATTTTATTGTTTTTGACTTCTAAAAAATTGAGTTTCAAAGATAGTAGAATTTCCACAATTATCCACCACAATAATTTTTAATTCATTGGCTCCTTCAGCAACAATTCCATCGCTAAAATTATGTGTGATTTTCTTGGTTTTATTATCGTATTCAAATAAAATCCAGTTCCCGTTCAAATAGCCATTATAGGATTTTATACCTGATAAATCATCGGCAATAGTAAACTGAATGAATTTATTATTGGTCAACCATTTCCCTTGAATGGGTTTTGCAATACTGATTTTTGGAGGAATCACATCCAAAACTAAAGCATATTTTCCAAGAGTTTTGACTTTGGTCGAAAATACATCTCCTTTTCGAAAAGTATAATTGTAACCAATTTTGCTAGAACCTAGAGATCCAATAAACAATTTATCTTTTTGAGTTTCACTAAACTTATGGTCTTCTATTTCGATAGTGAAATTAGTGTGTGCTGGAACGATATCTGTATGGAGAAATAATGTGTCGTTTTTTACATCAAAATTCAAATTGAAGTCTTCATAAAAAGTATTGGCTGGAAAGAAAACTGACATGTTTTCTTTAGAAAAATTAGATTCGTTTTTAGCCTTTACTCGATATTTCGAAACGGGTTCTTTGGCGATAATTACTGGCAAATTATCATTTACAATCGGAATAGTTACCTGAGTTCTATTGCCATAAAAATCAGAAACTTCAATTCGATATTGTTCAGTCAAATTAGGCTGTGCAGCTATGACTCCATTTGAAGCGTCAGACTTAATAAAACTTAAATTATAGGGAAGAATCATAAACAGTTTTTGAACTCTTTGTTGCGTTTTTTTATACATCGAATAATCAATCAATGCATTCACATATCGCATTTCGTCAAAAGAATAAGTATCGAATTGATAACCAAAAATGGGGGTACCATTGCAAAAACTTTGCACTTTATAAACTCCATTTTTATTGAACGAAACGTCATCATAATCGAAGGTGTTTATGCCAAAACCAACTTTTCCATTAGCCACTACCTTATCAGCTAAATAGGTACCATCTTTTTGCAAAACAAGATTTAACAACAAAGGTCTTTTGGATTGATTTACGATAGATTCTTCTCCTATCGGATAAGCATAAATATTAAAAACGATAGGTTTCTTAGTGTCTTTCATGAATTTGTCAAATCCAAAAAGCATTGGGTTTATAATATTCTCTGTGATATTATCTCTAAATTCGAAATGCAAATGTGGCCCTTCTGAAGCACCAGTATTTCCCGAAAGTGCGATGATTTGCCCTTTCTTGACCACTAATTCACCTGGTTTAAGATATCTTTCTATTTCGAAAGATTGCTCCTTATATTGTTCTTTTTTTATAAAATTTTCAATAGAATCCGAAGCTCTTTGCAAATGACCGTAAACTGAAGTATATCCATTAGAATGGGTGATATAAATGGTTTTTCCGTTTCCAAAAGTTGATATTTTAATTCTAGAAATATATCCATCGGCGACAGCGTGAACATCTAAACCTTCCTTTTGTTGGGTTTTTAAATCAAAACCAGCATGAAAATGATTGGGTCTTAACTCGCCAAAATTGCCAGACAATTGCATTGGAATATCTAAAGGAGGGCAAAAATAATCTTTTGGATAATTGACTTGGGAAAAAACAGAACCATTAAAAAGGATAAAAAACAGACACAATCTCATAGAATACATTTTTGCTAAGATAAATAAAAGAAGATTATAAAAAATTTTATTGTCTTATAAAATCACAATAAGCTGTTATACTGACAATTGATTTTTTTTAAGATAAAAAAGCGAATAAAATATTGTAAAAATAAAAAGGAATACTAACTTTGTAAGATTAAGTAATCGTTAGGAATCATTATGAGTGTAATTGCAGAAATAATTGATACTCTTGAAAATAAGATCGAAAAACTATTTGGAAAAATAAATAGTTTAGAAAGAAAATCTCAAGAATTGAAAATTGAATTAGCAAAATCTGCAGTTATTATACAAAAACAGTCTCAAGAGATTGAAGCCTTAAAAACGCAGTATGAAACTCTAAAAATGGCTAATGCATTACTGGGCAGCGAAGAGAATAAAAGAGATACAAAGCTTAAAATAAATTCATTAATTCGTGAAATTGATTACTGTATAGCTCAGCTATCAGATTAGAAAGATATGGACGAAAAGCTTAAAATTAAGATATCGATTGCGGACAGAGTTTATCCACTAACTGTGGAGCTCTCTCAGGAAGAAGGGCTAAGAAGCGCTTCTAAAAAAATTGATATTATGATTAAGCAATTTGAAGAAAATTATGCCGTTCGTGACAAGCAAGATGTACTAGCCATGTGTGCTTTACAATTTGCATCACAAGTTGAACAAAAACAAATTGATAATGCTATAGATGGAGTAGAAACTATCGAAAGAATTAAAAAAATCAATGCGCTTTTAGATCAATATCTCCTAGATTAACAGATTAAACACGTTCTTTACAGAAACTAAGATACTGCCTACATTAGTTCATATTTGGTAAACTCAACACTAACAATTTAGAATGAGCAAATCATCGTTACTATAGCAAGCCAATTTAGTTTGGAAGCTTGAACAGCGAGTTAGCTCAAAACTTGTATTTCAGAGTTTATACAAGCAATCTAATGTAGGCTTTTTTTATATATAAATTTTAATAAACTATGGACATTTTAACAATAATTATTCTAGGAATTGCAGGTGTTGCAGGAGGTTTTGGCATAGCCAAAATAATAGAAAAAAGCAATATTTCTAACTTGATAAAGAACGCCAAAAAAGAAGCTGCTTCTATCCTAAAAGACGCTAATCTTGAGGCCGAAAACATCAAAAAAGACAAGATTCTTCAAGCAAAAGAAAAATTTATCGAATTAAGATCGGAACATGAGCAAGTAATTCTGTCTCGTGACCAAAAAATGGCAGAAGTCGAAAAAAGAATTAGAGACAAAGAATCTCAAGTTTCGAACGAATTATCAAAAGCCAAAAAGGTAAATGACGATTTTGAAGCAAAAACACTTGAATACAATGCTAAAATAGAAGCTTTAGATAAAAAACAAGCTGAAGTTGACAGATTGCACAAAAGTCAGTTGCAACAGCTTGAAGTAATTTCAGGTTTATCGGCTGAAGAAGCCAAAAGTCAATTGGTAGAAGGTCTGAAAGCCGAAGCCAAAACCGAAGCTATGTCACACATTCAAGACACTATCGAAGAAGCCAAATTAACCGCACAACAAGAAGCCAAGAAAATAATTATCAACACCATTCAAAGAGTTGGAACTGAGGAAGCTGTAGAAAACTGCGTTTCTGTTTTCAACATCGAATCGGATGATGTGAAAGGTAGAATTATTGGTCGTGAAGGTAGAAACATTAGAGCCATTGAAGCCGCAACAGGAGTTGAAATCATTGTTGACGATACTCCAGAAGCAATTATCCTTTCTTGTTTTGACCCAGTTCGTAGAGAAATTGCGCGTTTAGCTTTGCATAAATTGGTAACTGACGGTAGAATTCACCCTGCTCGAATTGAAGAAGTAGTAGCGAAAACTACCAAACAAATTGACGACGAAATCATCGAGGTTGGAAAACGTACTGTGATTGACTTAGGTATTCACGGATTGCATCCTGAATTGATAAAAGTAGTAGGTAGAATGAAATACCGTTCGTCTTACGGACAAAACTTATTGCAACACTCTCGCGAAGTTTCTAAACTTTGTGGAATTATGGCAGCCGAATTAGGTTTGAACGTTAAACTAGCTAAAAGAGCTGGTTTGCTTCACGATATTGGTAAAGTTCCAGATGCTGAAAGTGATTTGCCTCACGCTTTGTTAGGAATGCAATGGGCCGAAAAATATGGCGAAAAAGAAGAAGTTTGCAACGCAATTGGAGCACACCACGACGAAATTGAAATGAAATCATTGTTATCTCCAATTATTCAGGTTTGTGATGCTATTTCAGGTGCAAGACCAGGTGCAAGAAGACAAGTTTTAGATTCTTATATCCAACGTTTGAAAGATTTAGAAGAAGTAGCTTATGGATTTGGTGGCGTGAAAAATGCTTATGCCATTCAAGCCGGTAGAGAACTTCGCGTTATTGTAGAAAGCGAGAAAGTATCAGATGAAAATGCAGCAACTTTATCTTTTGAAATTTCTCAAAAAATCCAAACAGAAATGACTTATCCAGGTCAAGTAAAAGTTACTGTAATTAGAGAAACTCGAGCGGTTAATATCGCTAAATAAATCCTCAACCCAGCCCTCTCTAAAGGAGAGGGAGTGGAAATAAAAATTCCAAATACCAATAGTTATATTGGTATTTGGAATTTTTTATTTTCTGGACTTATTTGAAAGATTAGTTTTCAAAAGTAATTTTAAAAGTAGTGCCTTTGCCAACTTCGCTTTCAACTTCTATTGAACCATTCATAGCTTCTATTTGGTTTTTAGTAATATAAAGCCCCATTCCGCGTGATTTTACATGTTGATGAAAAGTTTTATACAGTCCAAATAATGTATCGCCATATTTATCTAAATCTATACCCAAGCCATTATCCGAAATACTCAGCACTTTTTTGCCATTCTCTATATAGAAATCATATTCAATTAAACAAACCCTTTCAGTGTGTGAATATTTAATGGCATTGGTGGTTATATTTTGCAAAACACTTTCAAGATATGCCGAATTAAAATTTACTACAACATCCTTAGGAATGCGATTCTTGAATATTACTTTTTTACCAGAATATAAATTAGAAACCTTTAATGTTTTTTCTAGATATTCATTCAAATTAAGAAGCTCTTTTTTGATATTCAAATTATTCTGAATGTCAACAATTTGAGACAGATTAGCAATTGTACAATTCAAATCATTTGAAACGGTTCTCAAATGCTCTAAAAACTCCTTTTTGGTTTCGTTGTCTTCCTCAATTTCAATAAAATCGAGCAATGATTTAATATTTCCTGCATGAGTATTTAAATTGTGCGAAACTATATAAGAAAAATTCAAAAGTCGCCTATTATGTTCCTCGAACAATTCGGTAGTTCTTACTAGTTCTAATTCCTTTTCTTTTTGAGCAGAAATATCTGTATGAGTCCCAATTACGCGCAAAGGTTTCCCGTCCAAATCACGTTCTATTACTTTACCCCGATCTAATATCCACTTATATTTTCCGTTGGCAGTTAAAACCCGGTGGTAATTTTCATAAAATGGAACGATATTGTCAAAATGTTTCTGGATATCCGAATAATATTTTGCTAAATCATCGGGATGAACAATTTTGTCCCAACGTTCTGGATTGTCAAAAACATCCGTCGATTCTAAGTCAAGAATTTTTAATGATTGGGAGGAATAAAACACTTTATTGGTTCTCATGTCCCAATCCCATACTCCAGCTATAGATGCCTCTAAAGCAAACTGGAATCGTTCCTCCGAAATTTCAAGTTCTAGTTCCTGCTTTTTAATTTCAGTTATATCAGAAACTCTACCATAAAAAACAACACTACCATCATCTAAGGCCTCTGTTCTAGCTGAAATCTTGAGCCATCTTAACCCTTTAATTGGCAACAAAACTCGAAACTTAGGTTCCCATCTTCCAACACTTTTTTTCGCATAAACTAAAGATTGAAAAAACGAATCACGATCTTCTTGAATTATCCTATCATAAATAGCTTGTTTATTGTCGTTGGTAAAATCTTCTGAAGACAGTTCTACTATTTGAAGAATAGATGAGCTTATTAAAGGGAAAGTATATTTATTGAACGGATCAATCGAAAACTGAAATATTAAATCAGGTGTTTCTTTAAATAATTTGCTGTAAAAATAATTTAAATCATCGAAATTTTTGTCCTTAGAAAAAATCATAACTATTTTTAAATTAAGATTAAAACAAATAGGTTAGAGACAACTTCATCACCAAATACAAGACAAAACTAAAAAAAACAATTAAATAGTATTATCTAAAAAGTACACATGAGACTAATAAATCTCGAAAAAAGCTGTCTATAGACAAATATATGGTATTAAATCAATTATACAAAATAGTTAGCCTCTTGGATGAAAATTATTAATTACTTCAGTCAAAAATTTCCTATCCAAATGCACATAAATTTCTGTAGTCGTTATCGATTCGTGTCCCAACATTAATTGAATCGAACGCAAATCGGCGCCATTTTCAAGGAGATGTGTCGCAAACGAATGTCGCAAGGTATGTGGGCTGATACTTTTTTTCAATTCAATTGCAGCAGCTAAGTTTTTAATTATTGTAAAAACCATTGCTCTTGTAAGCTGATTTCCTCTTCTGTTCAGGAACAAAGTATCTTCTTGGCCTTTCTTTATATTCAATTCAGTTCTCTTATAATCTCTATAAATTTGGATGTATTTTTGTGTCAATTTCCCCACAGGAACAAATCGCTGTTTATTCCCTTTGCCAGTAATTTTGATAAATCCTTCTTCAAAAAACAAGTCCGAAATTTTAAGCGTAATCAATTCCGAAACACGAAGTCCACAACCATAGAGTGTTTCCAACATTGCCCTGTTTCGTTCTCCTTCGTTAGAACTTAAATCTATGGCGGCAATTAAAGCGTCAATTTCTTCGACCGACAAAGTATCTGGAAGTTTTCTGCCTGTTTTTGGGGTTTCAATCAATTCCATTGGATTATCTGTTCGATAATCTTCGAAAATTAAATAGCTGAAAAAACTTTTTAAGCCCGAAATAATTCTAGCCTGCGAACGAGGATTTACCTCTTTTGAAACGCTATAAATAAATTGCTGAATCGTTTCCTCACTAATTTTTAATGGCGAAACCGAAATATTATTTTCCTCCAAAAAAAGACACAAGCGTTCGATATCAAAAGAATAATTGTCGATGGTATTTTTCGACAAACCTCTTTCAATTTTTAGATAAGATTGATAATTTTTGATATCCGATTTCCAATTCATACTGTAAAGAAACGACTTTTTCTGACATAAAAAAACCACGCAAAAAATTGCGTGGTTAGATGCTATATGTTCAATCAAGAATGTTATTTTCCCCATTTTCCTCCACCTACGAAAAACCCAATATGAATTCCTACGTAAGCATTTTTTGCTGTTCCAACTTTAGTACCATTAACATCTTCTATGTCAGATTCAGGAAGAAAATTATACTCTAACCCCATTCTAAAACCTGCCCATTCAAAACCTCCACGAACTAGACCTCCAAACACACCAGATACAGCCGGATTTAATTCCGTAGAACTACCTTCATTAATAGCAGTATCATCCAATTCAACATTTGCAAGAGAATAATAACCAACACCACCTCCAATATAAGGTGCAAAAGAACTTCCTGATTTGTGAAAATAATAATCATACGTACCTGCAAAGGAACTAATTCCAGCAACTTTTGCAGTAAATTCATCATTACTATTGATCACCAAATCACGAACTACTGCAGCTCCACCAAGTCGTAATCCTACATTCATGTTGTCTTTTATATTAAACTTGGGCTCAAGAGAAACTAATCCGCCTCCACCTCCTCCTGCTGGCACATAACCAAAATCTAAACCTACTCTAAACTTTCCAGCTTCTTGTGAATAGCCGTTAGCAAACAGTAAAACAACAACTAATAAGATAATTTTTCTCATAATTTTTTAAGATTAATTTTTGTAAATTTTTCTTAAAAATAGTATTTTTCTTTTTAATAAAATAAATCACCACATCAAGTTATTAACAAATACGAAATCAGTAAAAGTTAAATTTTACAATAATCAAATAATTTTAGCGTTAAAAAAACAACCCAAAATTTATATCATTATGAAAAAGACACATTTAATTACCTTCGCTTTACTACTCTTTGCAATGAACACTCAAGCGCAATTATTACAAATTGGAGTAAAGGCCGGTTTAAATTACGCCAACTTTTCTGGAACTGAAATTCAAACTGATGCTATAACGAGCTATCATGCTGGTTTGATAGCAGAAGTTAAACTCCTTGACAAATTTGCCATCCAACCCGAATTATTATACACTACTCAAGGAGCTACATACAAAACAGCTTTGGGAGATGTTAAAAATGAGTTGGGCTATATTGCCATTCCAGTTTTGGCAAAAATCTATTTAAGCAAATCATTTAGTTTAGAATTGGGTCCTCAAGCTTCGTTTTTATTGAGCGAAAAAGACAAATTTAATGTCAATGACGCCAATACATTTGACTTTGCTGTTGACGCTGGATTGAGTTTTAAAATCACCAAAAGCCTCTTCATTCAAGGACGCTATGTTCTTGGATTGACGGAAGTTTCAACTAACGCCGATGCCAAAAACTCGGTACTTCAACTATCGACAGGTCTTATGTTTTAACAAAATTTAAAATAATTAGTGAATTAAAACCGTTCTTTATTGGAACGGTTTTTTTATTTTTACAAAAACATTTTTATGAAAATTGGCATCATCAACGGACCCAACCTCAACTTATTAGGAAAACGCGAACCAGAAATTTATGGTTCACAAACTTTTGAAGATTATCTAGAAATCTTAAAAAGCAAATTTCCTCAAGTAGAATTGACCTATTATCAATCTAATATCGAAGGCGAATTGATTGATAAAATTCAAGAATTTGGTTTTTCGTATGATGGCATTATTCTCAATGCCGGTGCTTATACCCATACCTCAGTTGGCATTGGAGATTGTATAAAAGGCATTACAACTCCAGTAGTCGAAGTACATATTTCGAATACTTTTTCTCGCGAAAGCTTCCGTCACCAATCTTATATTTCAGGAAATGCCAAAGGCGTGATTCTAGGTTTTGGAATGAAAAGCTACGAATTGGCTATACAATCCTTTTTATAGTTATTATATTTCTTATAACCTCTTTAGCATTTAAATAACAAAATTTTATGATTGTAATTCTTTCCTACTTGTATATTTGTAGGAAAAAATTACCGTATGAAAAATTTCTACTTGCTTCTGTTTTTGTTAGTTTCGTTTTTTTCTTTTGCCCAAATTAGAGGAACCATTACTGACAACAAAGGAATTCCGCTTTCGCTGGTTACTGTTTTAGAAGAGAACACTTATAACGGAACTTCCTCGAACGAGAAAGGTAATTATGAATTGAACATCAAAAAAACTGGAAAACACACTCTAGTTTTCCAATATTTGGGATACAAAACCCAAAAAATAACGGTTACAATTGACCAATTTCCGTTTACACAAAACATAAAATTAGTCGAAGAAAATCTGTCGCTTACTGAGGTTGTCATCAATTCCAAAGACAATCCGGCCAATGCTGTAATTCGACACGCCATAAAAAGCAAAAAAGAAAACTCCGAAAAAACAGCTCGTTTCAAAGCCGATTTTTATTCGCGTGGCATTTTTAAAATCAAAGATTTACCTAAAAAAATATTGGGACAAAAAATTGGTGATTTAGATGGCGCAGTCGATTCTACTGGAACTGGGATTATTTATTTATCGGAAACCATTTCGAAAATTATTTTTGAAAAACCCGACAATTTAAAGGAAAGAATTATTGCTTCGAAAATTAGCGGAGACAACAAAGGATTCAGCTACAACACGGCACGCTCGACGATTTATGATTTTTACGATAATACTTTGGACTTCAACGGCAAGATGATTTCTCCTATTGCAGACAATGCTTTCAATTATTATAAATACAAATTAGAAGGCACTTTTCAGGACGAAAACAACCTGATGATCAACAAAATTAAGGTCATAGCCAAGCGAGACGCCGAACCCGTTTTTGAAGGTTACATTTATATCGTGGAAGATTCTTGGGTCATTTACGCCGTAGATTTAGACATCAAAGGCTACAGAATGCATCAGGAATTTGTAGATGTGATGAAGTTGAAACAAAATTTTAGCTACAACAAAAACAACCAAATTTGGGCCAAAAACACCCAAAGCCTCGAATTTTCGGCGGGCATTTTTGGGATAAAATTCAACGGAAAATTCTCTTATGTTTACAGCAACTACGAATTTGAAAAAGCATTTGCCAAAAAAACTTTTACCAACGAAATTGTAAGCTTTGAAGCCAATTCCAACAAAAAAGATACTGTTTTTTGGAATAAAATCAGACCCATTCCGCTAACCTTGGAAGAAACTACCGATTACATCAAAAAAGATAGCATTCACACGGTTCGAAACTCCAAAAAATATCTGGATTCGATTGATAAAAAAGGAAATAAATTCAAATTTTTGAGTCCCATTACGGGCTATCATTGGAAAAATAGTTACCAAAAGAAAGCGTTTAACTATGATGGTTTGCTCAATTTATCCTCATTGAGTTTCAATACGGTTCAGGGCTGGAATCTGGATTCGGGATTTTCTTTCCGAGACTGGAAAAATCAAGAAGAAAAAGGAAAATCGACTTCCATAAGCACTAAGTTCAATTACGGTTTTTCAGACGATAGATTGCGAGTTACCGCAGATTATTACCATCGATTCAACAACCAGAATTATGCAACACTATCGGTTTTTGGCGGAACAAAAGTCAATCAATTCAATCCCGAAGAACCCATTTCAAGTTTCATAAACACCGTAAGCACCTTATTTTTCGAAGACAATTATATGAAATTGTACAACAAAGAATTTGCTGGTGCTACTTACGGTCAAGACGTAGGGAATAATTTATATTTGAAAGGAACTTTAGAATACCAACAAAGAAAACCTTTGTTCAACACTACAGATTACACTTTCATCAATACTGATGACGTTTACAGTTCGAATAATCCGTTGTTGCCAGACGATAATTTGACTCCTGCCTTTGAACAACATCATCTTACGAAAGCTTCTGTTTTTGCAAAAATAAATTTCGGAAACAAATACATTTCGAGACCAGACGGAAAATTAAATATCCGAAACTACGACTATCCCACTTTGTATTTTGGTTATGAAAACGCCTTTGCCTCCAATGAAAGCAAATACGAATACCAATTAATTACAAGTCAAATTAGATATGATTTTGATGCTGGAAACAAGGGAACATTGGGAATAAACCTGAAAGCGGGAACTTTCATTCACGGTGATAATATTTCGTTTGCTGATTACAAACATTTCAACGGAAATAGAACACACGTGGGAACTAGCGACCGTTATTTGAACGTTTTCAACTTAATGCCATACTATTCGAACAGCACGAATAAATCCTATTTTGAAGCCCATTTGGAGCACAACGACAAAGGCTATATTATGAATAAAATTCCTTTGCTGAACAAATTAAACTCGACTTTGGTTTTAGGATTTCACGCTCTTGCTACTCCTGATATCAAACCTTATTCCGAATTTACGGTTGGTTTGGACAATCTTGGATTTGGAAAATTGAAAGTATTTCGCTTTGATTATGTACATTCTTTCCAAAATGGTGTTCAAGAAAATGGCGTTGTTTTTGGTTTGAAAATTTTGAATATTTTGGAGTAGTCAGTTAATTAAAACTTCTATATTCATTAGGAGTGCTGCCAACATGCTGTTTGAAAAAACGCGTGAAGTGCTGTGGATATTTAAACCCTAATTCATAAGCTACTTCATTAATTGTTTTTGTAGAATCGAATATTTTGTTTTTTGCTGTTTCAATAATTTTATTTTGAATGTATTCTTGGGCAGACTTTCCGGTTTCTTTTTTAATTAAATCACCAAAATAATTGGCTGATAAATTAAGTTCACCAGCATAATAGGCAACAGAAGGCAATCCTACGATATTAGGTTTGTCTGAAGAAAAATAACTGTTTAATAGTTCCTCAAATTTTTCAACAATTCCTTTGTTGGTAGTATCTCTGGTAATAAATTGACGATCGTAAAAACGTTCACAATAATTCAAAAACAACTCGATATTAGAAGCTATAAGCTTTTTGCTGTGCTTATCAATAGATTGTTTTAATTCAACTTCGATTTTAGCAAAGCAGTCAAAGACAAGCTGCTTTTCCTTTTCAGATAGATGCAATGCTTCACTGGCATTGTAGCCGAAAAAATTATATTCAGAAATACTTTTTGCGAGCGATGTACCACGGATTAAATCTGGATGAAAAACCAATGCGTGCCCCATAGGCTGATAATAATCTACTTTATTTTCAACATCAATTGTCTGACCTGGAGAAATAAACACCAAGGTTCCTTCCTGATAATCATAATAATTACGACCATATTTCAAATCCCCGCAATTCACTTGTTTCAAAACTATGCAAAATAGTTCAAAATTCATTTTTGAACCAGTTCTTGGCTTGGCTTTCGCAAAATCAATTATACTTACTAAAGGGTGTAATGTTTCTTGATTGTTAAAAGCATTATATTCACTAATGGATTTAAAATTAAATACTTGTTCCATATTTTTTTAATGTTTATGAAACAAATTTATGTATTTAAGTGGAGTTTTAATAGCAGGTAGCTCTTAATCAGTAATTATGGTAGCAGATTCCGTAATTTATATACCAATGCTCTCCTATTTAGGTCGGAAATTTGCATAACAGAATTTGCGACAAACTTTTCTGCAACGAAAAAAACGGAATTTTTAAATTAAAAAATTATGCAAACAGTTATATTAAATAACGGAATTGAAATGCCAATTTTAGGATTTGGTGTTTTCCAAATACCTGATGCAACAGAATGCGAAAAAGTAGTTTTAGAAGCTATTGAAAGTGGTTATCGCCTGATTGATACAGCCGCTTCGTATATGAATGAAACTGCTGTAGGTAATGCCATTAAAAAAAGTGGCGTGACAAGAGAAGAGTTTTTTATAACAACCAAAATTTGGGTACAAGATATCGGTTATGAAAAAACAATGAAAGCTTTTGAAAAATCATTGAATAAACTACAATTAGATTATCTCGATTTATACCTTATTCATCAACCTTACGGCGATATATTTGGCTCTTGGAGAGCAATGCAGGAATTATATAATCAAGGTAAAATAAGAGCCATTGGTGTAGCCAACTTTCATCCTGACAGAGTAATGGATTTAATCGTCAATAGTGGTTTTACACCTGCTATCAATCAAATAGAAACGCATCCGTTTTTACAGCAAACAGAAACACAACTGTTTCTTGAAGAAAACAATGTTCAAATCCAATCTTGGGGACCATTTGCAGAAGGAAAAAATAATATTTTTCAAAATGAAGTTCTTTCATCAATTGGTGCCAAACATAATAAATCAGTAGCACAAGTTATCCTTCGTTGGTTAATGCAACGTGGCGTAGTTGTAATTCCTAAATCGGTTAGAAAAGAAAGAATGGAAGAAAACTTCAACATTTTTGACTTTGAACTTTCAAATGATGATATGAAAGCAATTACTTTATTAGACACTAACGAAAGTTTATTCTTTGACCATCGAAATCCTCAAATGGTGAAGAATTTAAGTGAATACAGAGTAAATTTATAATAGCCAATAACATTCCCAAAATATAAATTATGAACCGTAGAAACCTTTTAAAAACAGCAGGATTAGTAATAGCAGGCAGTGCATTTTTGCCATTTGACACTTTAGCCCAAATAACGAACGAGAAAGAAAATCATTTAAAAAACGACAATGCTTTGCTACCATCCTCTAGCAAGAGAAAACTCGGTGCATCGTTGGATGTTTCTGCTATTGGTCTTGGTGTTCAAAATATGAGTAGAACCTATCAAACCACCATTCCTTTACGTTCTGAAATGCACAATATTATTCGCTCGGCTTTTGACAATGGTGTAACATTGTTTGATGCAGCCGAAGCGTACGGTCCTTTCGAAGTGGAAAAAATACTTGGCGAAGGTTTGGCTCCAATTCGAAATAAAGTAGCTATTGCAACAAAGTTTGGATTTAATATTGGAGAAGATGGAAGACGCTCAGGAGGTTTAAATAGTCAACCGGAGCATATTAAAAAAGTTGTTGAAGCTATGTTGAAAAGACTTCGTACCGACAGAATTGATTTATTATACCAGCATAGAGTTGATCCAAATGTACCGATTGAAGATGTTGTTGGAGCCATTAAAGACCTCATCAAAGAAGGTAAAGTATTGAATTACGGCCTTTCAGAACCAGGAGTACAAACAATAAGAAGAGCACACGCTATTCATCCAGTAGCAGCAATCCAAAATGAATATTCACTTTTATGGCGTGGTCCAGAAGCTGAAATTATTCCACTTTGTCAAGAATTAGGTATTGGCTTTGTTCCGTGGAGTCCATTGGGTGTTGGATTTCTAACAGGTGCAATTGATAAAAACACTCGTTTTGCCCAAGGCGATTTTCGAGGTTCTGAAACTCGTTTTTCTCCTGAAAATATTGCCAAAAATATGCCGTTGGTTGACCTATTACAAAAATGGAGTGCTCAAAAAGAAATAACTCCTGCACAAATTTCTCTAGCTTGGTTATTGGCACAAAAACCTTGGATAGTGCCTATTCCTGGCACAACTCAAATGGCTCACATGAAAGAAAATGTTGGTGCCAATAAAGTAAAATTCACTTCAGGTGAATTACAAGATTTTACCAAACAATTAAATGCAATACAAATTACAGGAGAAAGATTACCGGCAGGAGTTTTGTCTATGTCGGGAGTGGAAGCACCTGATAAAAAATAATTAGTTAGAAAATAAATTAAACCAAAAAAATATTCAAAATGAAAAAGCTACTAGTAATATTAATTCTTTTGACAAGCATGCATTGTTCGTATGCACAAGAAAGTACAGCAATCGTTAAATCTAAAATAACAAAAGCGGAACAAGAATTATTGGACTTATCAAAACAAAAATGGCTATGGATGGCAGATAAAAAAGTTGATTCGCTGGCTGTTTTTTTTCATGACAAATCAATGTTTGTTCACATGGGCGGATCTTGGGGCAAGCAGCAGGAAATCAACGTTATAAAAAGCGGTGGGATTTGGTACAAGAAAGCAGATATACATGAAGCTTCGGTAAATATTATTGGAAATACAGCAATACTTTTAAACAGGATTACGCTTTTGGCAGTTGTTGGAGGTAATGAAGTTACAAATCCTTTTATAGTAACTGAAGTTTACACTAAAGAAAAAAAAGGTTGGAAACTTGGCTCATTGTCATTTACTAAATTAATGACCCCTGATAAATAAACCCCTGATAATAAAAAAATGATTGTAAATGCATTGTTCTGTTACACTATTTTTTATATGTACAACAATTAACCACGAAATACTGCAAGGGAAATTCATCGATAAATTTACTCAGTGGTAACCCATTTTAAGTAAACTTTTTCAATTATAAGAAGGTTCAATATGAATCAAAACGTGTCCTAATTCAGGGATTTCTGCTCGTAGAGTATCTTTTAACAAATGGGAAATATCGTGACCTTCTCTAACTGTGAGATTGGCGTTGACAATGGCGTGCAAGTCAACGTGGTATTTCATTCCTGCTTTTCGGATGAAACATTTTTCGGTATTTTCAACTCCTTTGACTTGAAGGGAAACTTTCCTGATTTCGACAATCAAATCGTCGTATAAATTTTCGTCCATAATTTCGCCAAGAGCGGGTCTGAAAATTTTATAACTGTTATAAAAAATAAATCCCGAGGCAAAAAGTGCGGCAAAATCATCGGCCGATTCGTAACCTTTCCCAAAAAACAAGGCAATTGAAATTCCAATAAATGCTGCAACCGAAGTAATAGCGTCGCTTCGATGGTGCCAAGCATCGGCTCTGAGCGAAGAGCTATTGGCTTCTTTGCTTCGTTTCATTACCAAGCGAAAAGAATATTCTTTCCACAAAATTATCGTTCCCAGAACAATTAGTGTCCAAGATTCTGGCAATTTGTGTGGTGTTTCTAAATTGGATAAACTTTCGTGGGCAATAATAGTTGCCGAAGTAATCAAGAAACCCACCACTAAAAAAGTGATTAAGGGTTCGGCACGACCGTGACCGTAGGGATGATTATCATCAGCAGGTTTGTTTGAATATTTGATTCCAAACAGGACTAAAAACGAAGAAAAAATATCGGTGGTTGACTCAATGGCATCTGCTGTCAAAGCATAGGAATGACCAAAAAAGCCTGCCAAGCCTTTTATCAAAGCTAATAAAGCATTGCTAGCAATACTAAAATAAGTGGCTTTTACGGCGGTTTGCTCTTTTGTCATTTGAAATAATTATAAAAACCTCAAAGGTTTTGAAACCTTTGAGGTTTAGTATTTTTTTTTGAATAGAAATTAGGCTCTTACGATTTTGGCACCAATGGCTCTCAATCGTTCGTCAATTCTTTCGTAACCTCTATCAATTTGTTCAATATTTTGAATGGTGCTCGTTCCTTTTGCCGAAAGTGCAGCAATTAACAACGAAATTCCTGCTCTAATATCTGGCGAAGACATCGTGGTAGCTTTTAGTCTGGATTTGAAATCGTGACCAATAACTACGGCTCGGTGTGGGTCACAAAGAATAATTTTAGCTCCCATATCAATCAATTTATCGACAAAAAACAAACGGCTTTCGAACATTTTTTGATGAATCAAAACATCTCCTTTACATTGAGTTGCAACTACCAAAACAATACTCAATAAATCGGGAGTAAATCCTGGCCAAGGTGCATCGGCAATAGTAAGAATCGAACCATCGATATCGGTTTTCACTTCATATCCGTCTGTATGAGCTGGAATGTAAATATCATCCCCTCTTTTTTCTAAAGTAATTCCGAGTTTTCTAAACACATTTGGAATCAAACCCAAATTTTCCCAGCTTACATCTTTGATAGTAATTTCGCTTCTGGTCATTGCTGCCAATCCAATCCAGCTTCCAATTTCGATCATATCTGGTAGAATTCTATGAGTACAACCTCCAAGACTTTCAACACCTTCTATAGTCAATAAGTTGGAACCAATACCTGAGACTTTGGCTCCCATAGCATTCATCATTTTGCACAATTGTTGCAAATAAGGTTCGCAAGCAGCGTTGTAAATGGTTGTTGTTCCTTTAGCCAAAACCGCTGACATCACAATATTGGCAGTTCCAGTAACTGATGCTTCGTCTAACAACATAGCAGCGCCAGTCAAACCTTCCGGAGCTTCTACTCCATAAAAATGGTCTTCTTTATTATAACGGAATTTGGCTCCTAGATTGATAAATCCTTCAAAATGCGTATCTAATCTTCTTCGTCCAATTTTATCGCCGCCTGGTTTAGGAATATATCCTTTTCCGAAACGTGCCAAAAGTGGTCCAACAATCATAATAGAACCTCGAAGTGAGCCTCCTTCTTTCTTGAAAGCTTCGGTTTCTAAATAGCCAACATTGACTTCATCGGCCTGAAATGTATAAGAACCTGGCCCATTTTTTTGAATTTTAACCCCTAAATTTCCCAAAAGGGTAATTAGTTTGTTAATGTCAATTATGTCTGGAATATTATTGATGATTACTTTTTCAGGTGTCAACAATACGGCGCACAAAATTTGCAATGCTTCATTTTTGGCTCCTTGTGGCGTGATTTCTCCTTTTAGAGGAACACCACCTTCAATTTTAAAAACTCCCATATTTGTTTTTAGTTATGAGTTATAAATTATGAGTTTTAAGTTAAGTATGTATTTTGAAATATAAGTTAGTTTTGAAAATTCATAACTCATAATTCCTTACAAAGGTTTTCTGTTTTGGTTTTTATGCGTAGGATTTGACTTTCCTAGTTTACTGTTTTTGTTACTTTGAATTTTGGGTTGACCAGCAGGCGTAATTTTATTAGAAACTCGCTTGTTGGTTCTCAATAAATCGGTTGTGGTCAAAAGTTCTTCTGTACTTTGCAACATATTTATTTTTCCACCTGACAATTCATATAAATGTTCAAAAATAACATCGTCTTTTACCGTGTCTTTGTTCCAACTCAAATAGGATTTTTTCATATGATTGGCAATTACTTTTACCAAAGCATTTTTCATTTCGCCTTCTTCCCATTTGTTGGCAACATCAATCATATATTTTATGTTGTTTCCATAATATCGGTATTTTGGAAAGTTTTGTGGGTATTTTAAAACATCGGGTTTCAATTGCAAAACCTCGCGAGTTGGCACTGGATATGGCGATTCTACATCCAATTTAAAATCGGACATGATAAAGATTTGATCCCACAATTTATGTTGAAAATCAGGAACATCTCGCAAATGAGGATTCAAACTTCCCATAACTTGAATGATGTATTTTGCGGCTTTGTTGCGCTCTTCCCTATCTTCGATTTCGGTAGCTTGATCAATCAATTTTTGCAAATGACGGCCATATTCAGGAATGATTAAATGTAATCGCTCAGCATTATATTCCAAATGATGCACAACATCGTTTGCCACTTCTTTTATGTATTTAGTGTTCATATTTATAGCGAAATAATACCTTTAATAGTAGATAATTCAATATATTTCTCAATTATTTCTTGAGAATTTTTCATCATAACATCGACAGAAATGCTAGTGAATTTGCCTGTTTTGGATTTTGTAGTTTTAATCACTGCGCCCATACAATCAAAAGCTTCTTCAACTCGAAGAATATTTTCTTTATCAGTAGGTACGATAAATTTATACAAATACAAAGAAGGCCAAGCGGAACTTAAATCCAACTCCTTTTTTAACCTTTCGTAAAATTCTTGGGTTTCTTTTTCTTTTTCTGAATCCATTCTAAATTAAAATAGAAGCAAATATACAGTTTTGAAATTAGATTTTAGATTTTAGATTGCAGATTTTAGAAATGACGTTTAGAAAATAAAAAACTTAAACTTTTCAAAATAGGACTATCCGCAAAGCGTACTAAATATTTTTCTCGCCACAGATTAAAAATACAAAGAGACTTATAAGTCAAATTAATCTTTCGGAATCCCAATAAGTTTAGGTAAATTTGCGCTTTATTTGAAAAACGTGAGTAAAGAAATTATAGTCATCATTGGCGGACCAGGAACAGGCAAAAGCACCATTATCGATGGATTAGTAGAAAAAGGTTTTTGCTGTTATCCCGAAATTTCCAGACAAGTTACCTTAGAAGCAAAAAAACAAGGCATCGAGCAATTGTTCCTTGAAAACCCTTTGCTTTTCAGCGAATTATTGTTAGAAGGTCGAAAAAATCAATTCAAAAGTGCTTTAGAAGAAACCCAAGATACTGTTTTTATTGACCGTGGAATTCCAGATGTTTTGGCTTATATGCACTATATTGGCGACAGTTATCCCGCACATTTTGACTTGGCTTGCCGAGAAAATTTATACACAAAAATCTTTATCCTTCCGCCTTGGGAAGAAATATATGTGAGCGACGAAGCCCGTTATGAAAACTTTGAACAGGCCAAACTCATTCACAATCATCTCGTTGAAACCTATCAAAATTATGGTTACGAACTCATAGAAGTTCCGAAAGACAACCTTACTAACAGAATTTTGTTTATCTTAGATAAAATTTCTAAATAATTTGAAGTTTTATAAACAGTGTTTTAAAATTATTTAATAGCTAATCAACAACTTCTATTTCATGGCTGAAGCGTTAGCAATTCTCCAAAAATATTGGAAACACGACCAATTTAGATCGCCACAAGAAGAAATTATCAATTCAATTTTAGAGGGCAAAGACACTTTTGGCTTGATGCCAACTGGTGGCGGAAAATCCATTTGTTTTCAAATTCCCGCTTTGATGAAAGACGGAATTTGTTTGGTTATTTCTCCCTTGGTTGCCTTGATGAAAGATCAGGTGCAACGGCTGCAAAGTATGGATATCAAAGCTATTGCATTGACAGGCGGAATTCAATCGGACGAAATGATTACTCTTTTGGATAATTGTGAATTTGGCAATTATAAATTCTTATATTTATCACCAGAACGCCTGCAATCCGATTGGATTTTAGAGCGTATCAAAAATCTCCCTATTAATTTAATTGCCATCGACGAAGCTCATTGTGTATCGCAATGGGGACACGATTTTCGTCCTGCTTATTTAAAAATTTCAAAACTAAAAACTCATTTTTCAAAAGTTCCTTTTCTAGCTCTAACTGCTTCGGCAACCCAAAGAGTTCTTGAGGATGTGATTCTTCAATTGGGATTAGAAAACCCTGCGGTTTTCAAAAAATCATTTGCCCGAAAAAACATTGCTTATATGGTTTTTGAGGTCGAAGACAAATTGTATCGAATGGAGCAAATCTTGAAAAAGAATCCGCAACCTTCTATAATATATGTACGAAATAGAAAATCGTGCTCGGATACCGCTTCACAATTGCAAGCCTTAGGATTCAAATCTACTTTTTACCACGGCGGATTATCTGTTAAGGAGAAAGAAAAAAATATGAGCCTTTGGATGAATGAAGAAGCACAAATTATGGTTTCGACCAATGCCTTTGGAATGGGAATTGACAAATCGAATGTAAAAACGGTCATTCATATTCATCTACCCGAAAGTTTAGAAAGTTATTATCAAGAAGCAGGTCGTGCGGGTAGAAATGAAGAAAAAGCCTTTGCCATTATTCTAATGAGTCCGTCTGATAAAATGCAAGCCCAAAGTCAATTTATAGATGTGTTGCCCGACAAAAAAATCTTGACCCAGATTTACATTAAACTGTGCAACTATTTCCGAATTGCTTATGGCGAAGGGATAGACGAACAGTTTTCGTTCAATCTGAATCACTTTTGCCAGAAATATGGCTTTCCTACATTGAAAACCTACAATGCTATTCAGTTTTTGAATCGTCAAGGAATTTTGACTTTGTCACAAGAATATTCAGAGAAAATTACGATGCAATTCATCATCGAATCTAAAGAAGTGATTCGTTATATGAGTTTAAACCCAAATGAAGAGCCTATTATTTTATCACTACTTCGAAACTATCCTGGAATTTATGAATCGCAAACTGCAGTTAATACATCATTGATTGCCAAAAAATCAAATTGCGAAGAAGCTTTAGTTCATTCTATTTTAGATAAGTTAAAAGAACGCGACCTTATTGATTATCACAAAAAAAACAATGATGCTTCGATTATTTTTAATGAAGTACGTGAAGACGAAAGAACTATCAACCGGGTTTCGAAATATTTGGAAAACCAAAACAAACAAAAAGTAGCTCATTTCGAATCTGTTGTGCATTATGTTAACGAAAAGAAAGTTTGCAAAAGTAAATTGATTTTGGACTATTTTGGCGAAAAAACAGAAACCGATTGTGGAATTTGTTCGTATTGTATTTCCCGAAAAAAGAAGTCTGATGATGAATTGTTAGTCCCTAAAAAAATAATGCAACTATTGAAAATCCAAGAATTGAATTCGAGGGAAATTCAAAAACTGACCAAAAATAGTGAAGACGATGTTATCTTTGCTTTGCAAACTTTATTAGAAAACAATAAAATAATCATTCAAGCCAACAACAAATACACTTTAAAATCATAATGGAAAAATTAAGAATCATTTTTATGGGAACTCCAGAATTTGCCGTTGGCATTCTAGATACCATCATCAAAGCCAATTATAATGTCGTTGGAGTTATTACCGTTGCTGATAAACCAGCAGGTCGTGGCCAGAAAATAAAATATTCGGATGTAAAAGAATATGCTTTGGCTAATAATCTTCCTTTATTGCAACCCACCAACTTAAAAGACGAAACTTTTTTGGCCGAATTAAAAGCATTGAATGCCAATTTACAAATCGTGGTTGCCTTTAGAATGTTGCCCGAAATCGTTTGGAAAATGCCAAAATTAGGCACATTCAATCTTCATGCCTCATTACTTCCTAATTATCGTGGTGCTGCTCCAATTAATTGGGCGATCATTAATGGTGATGCAAAAACAGGGGTTACTACTTTTTTTATTGATGATAAAATAGATACAGGCGCCATGATTCTTAGCGATGAAACCGAAATTGATCCTAACGAAAACGCAGGACTTTTGCATGATAGATTGATGTTATTGGGAAGCGAGACGGTTCTAAACACTTTAACCCTAATCGAAAAAGGGAATATTAGTACAACCATTCAGGAAGAAAATGCTGAAATAAAAACGGCATACAAATTAAATAAAGAAAATTGCAAGATCGATTGGACTAAATCGACAAGAGAAATATTTAATTTAATTAGAGGGCTAAGTCCATACCCATCGGCTTGGTGCTTTTTTCAGGACAAAAATGAAGAATGGAATGTTAAAATTCACGAAGCAAAAATGGTATTAGAAAACCACAATTTTGAATCTGGAAGTCTGATTTGCAGTAAAAAAGAAATGAAAATTGCCGTAAAAGATGGCTTTATTCAGGTGATTAGCCTTCAATTTCCCGGAAAAAAGAAGATGAATGTGGGAGAATTATTGAATGGAATGACTTTTTCTGATAATGCAAAGGTGGTTTAGACCAACAAAAACGGGGATTTTAAGGTGTTTTATGATGATTTTACATCGGCTTATGAACAAAAAAAACAAGTTATCAACAAAATAGGCTAAAATTAGGCAAAACACTTGTAAGGGAAGTTAATCCTACTAATTTTGTTATTATTAACAAAGTTTTTTTAACCAACATTTAATAACTAAACATTATGAACAAATCAGAATTAATCGACGCTATCGCTGCTGATGCAGGAATTACAAAAGCTGCTGCTAAACTAGCTTTAGAATCATTTTTAGGAAACGTAGGTAGTACTTTGAAAAAAGGCGGAAGAGTATCTTTAGTAGGTTTCGGATCATGGTCAGTTTCTTCAAGAGCTGCAAGAGATGGTAGAAACCCTCAAACAGGAAAAACTATAAAAATTGCTGCAAAAAATGTAGTGAAATTTAAAGCAGGAGCTGAGTTAGAAGGAGCTGTAAACTAATTTAAGGCTTTCTTAAAATATATAAAACCTTCCTATGGAAGGTTTTTTTATACTTTTTATCGATTTATTTGTTTTATTTTAATCTTTTTTTCTTAAATTTAATTAAAATACGACCTATGATTTCAGAAAAATTAAAAAAAGGAAAACTACTTATTGCAGAGCCTTCTATAATTGGAGATTTGTCTTTCAATAGGTCAGTAATTTTGTTGGCGGATCACGACAAAAAAGGATCTGTGGGTTTTATTATCAACAAACCCCTAAAATACACCATCAACGATTTGGTGCCTGACATTAAGGCAAACTTCAAAATCTACAATGGTGGTCCTGTCGAGCAGGACAACCTTTACTTCATACACAATGTACCTGATTTGATTCCGAATAGTATAGAAATTTCAAATGGAATTTATTGGGGAGGCGAATATGAAACCACAAAGGAACTCATCAATAATGGTCAAATAAACAAAAATAATATACGCTTTTTTTTGGGTTATACTGGCTGGGATGAAGACCAATTAGAAGCTGAAATGGCCGAATCTTCTTGGATTATCACCAAAAATAATTACGAAAACAAAATAATTGGAAAGTCGGCTTCACACTTTTGGAAAAAACAAATTATGGAATTGGGCGGAGAATATCCAATATGGGCTAATGCACCCGAAAACCCGACCTTAAATTAATTTCTATTTATAGTTTGATTTAATTTTTGCAAAAGTTGATTTGCAAAATCTTTCATAAACTCTTTTTTACGATATTTTGTTATGGGTTGAATTCCTTTAATCACATTAGTAATAAACAACTCATCTGCTTTTTGAAGATCAAAAGGAGAAATAGTTTCTTCAAGTACTTCTATATTTTCTAAAGTTTTGGCCAAACTCAAAATTTGTTTTCTCATAACACCATTCAAGCAACCATCAGAAACTGGCGGTGTAACCAATTTATTTCCTTTGAGCATAAATACATTTCCCTGCAAAGCTTCGACCACATTTTTACTATCATTAAGCAGCAAACAATTATCCAAATCATTTTCACTAGCATAAATACTTGCCGTGATGTTTATCAATTTATTTGTTGTTTTTATTGACGAAAGCAACTGCTTAGTTACATAAAAATCAGTATATAAATCTACAATGTATTCTTCCTGATTTATTGAATAGGAAACTTCTTCTATGCTCTCTGTAGTGATCAAAAAAGAAACTGTATTGGTTTTTGGCAAATAATATCCACCATTGTTTCTATAAACTGTAATTCTAGCTCGGGCAGAATCAGCTATATTTTTGGCTTTGGCCAAAGAAATAATTTGTTCTTCAAAGTATTCCATTGTAAAATTCATAGGAATTTCCATTCGAACAATTCGCATAGAAGACATCAATCTAAAATAATGGTCTTCTAAAAAAAGAATTTTAGAATTTACAATTTTTACTGTTTCAAAAACTGCGTCGCCATATAAAAAACCGCGATTGTGAGTCAACACATTAGTGCTATCAGACACAATAGAACCATTAAAATTTATCATAGTATTCAAAAAAAATCCCGATTAAATCGGGACAAATATAAGGCATAAAAAAACAAAATTACTATACCGATCCAATTACGTGTTTAAGATCTGAAATTTGATTTTCCCACAAAAGTCGTGCTTCATCAACTTCTTCTTTGTGAGCAAAATCGATAACCATCAAGGAAACATCTTTTGTAATTTCATCTACTAATATATTAAGTTCAAAAAAATATTCTGAATCTTTATTATTTCCATCAACCCATTTGAATCTAACTTTTTCGCCAGATTTTTTGGAACAAAGTCGAGCTTTTTCTTCTGAATCATCCCAAATAAAAGTAAAGAACTCTCCACGAGAATTAACATTGTCGGCAAACCATTCTGACAAACCTGATGGAGTTGATATGTATTGATACAATAATTGTGGGGATGAGTTAATGGGAAACTCTATTTCGTAACGTATTTTTGCGTCCATGAACAGTATTTAATTTTTTGGAAATTTATAGAATATAAAGCCAATAAAAAAGCATTTTCAAAAATATTTTTTTTTCTTTCAGATATGCTTGTAAGCTCTAATTTAATTTTTATATTTGCACCCGCATTCAGGGATAGTTATCCGAATTGCACTTGGCGAGGTAGCTCAGTTGGTTAGAGCGCAGGATTCATAACCCTGAGGTCACGGGTTCAACTCCCGTCCTCGCTACAATTAGTCTGAATTCCTTACACATAGGAATTCAGGCTTTTTTATTTTAAAAAAGCCAGTGCCTTGATTAATTAAGGAATTGTGTATAAAATATTGTTTAGTAAATTAAAATTAATGTG
>ERZ1034361.121-NODE-121-length-55171-cov-7.876575_pt1 | contig 55171 bp, 54 predicted proteins | sample MGYA00520617_ERZ1034361 | MGnify/ENA primary metagenome ERZ1034361 (study PRJEB33736, sample SAMEA104284507) | Azolla filiculoides | biome: Urban; feature: Water surface; material: Ditch water | place: Netherlands | collected 2015-10-28 | depth 0-0.1 m ... | reverse complement strand
ACCAGCAGCAGGCGCTGGTCGGTCGAGATGTTGATGGCCTTGGCGGTTTCCACCACGCGGGCCACATCGGCCTGCGTCACTTCACGGTCTTTTACTGCCACCATGCCGCTGGAGTTGATGCCGCGAATGTGGCTACCGGTGATGCCGGTGTACACGCGGGTGATCTTGCAGTCGGCCATCAATTCGGCCTCTTTCAACGCGGCCTGAATGCTTTGCACGGTGGCATCGATATTCACCACCACGCCGCGCTTGAGTCCGTTGCTGGGCGCCACGCCCAAGCCCGCGAGCTTGAGCTCGCCGCCGGGCATGACTTCGGCCACCACCACCATCACTTTGGCGGTGCCGATGTCCAGGCCTACGACCAAATCTTTGTACTCTTTTGCCATGCGTTCACCTGCTTGTGTTTTCCATTACTTTTTCGCGGCCTCCGGCTGGACGGTGCTCACACCGCGCAGCCGAATGGCGTATCCGTTTTCGTGCCGCAAGTCGGCCGACTCAATCGCACTGGCCTGACGTCCATAGCGCGATACCACCTGCGTCAGGGTTTTCAGAAATTGGTCCAGACGGGGCAACACCTCACTGGCGTTGCCGCGTCCGAGTTCAATGCGGGCCCCAGCTTCCAGACGCACGCTCCAGCTTCCGCGCGCCGACAGTTCCAGCGCCTCGACCGTCATGTCCAGCGCATCGAAGCGCGGCTCAATGGCGCGGTACATGGCCAGCACATCGCCGCTCTGACCCTCGGGACCTGCGAGCGTGGGCAAGCCGTCTTGATCGACTTCGCCCAGATTGGCCTCAAACACTTCACCAAAGTTGTTAACCAGACGCGCATCCCCCTCGCCGCCCCAGAGCGCCACGGGCATGTGCTCCTGCAAGGTAACGCGCAGGCGGTTGGGGAAATCGCGGTGCACTACGGCGCGGCGTACCCAGGGCGCCGATTCAAACGCCGACCGCACCCGCGCAAGGTCCACGGTGAGGAAGGTGCCCGCAATGCGCGGTGCCACGTTGGCGCGCAGCGTCACGCTGTTGTTGTGGCGGGTATCGCCGTTCACCTCAATGCCCCGGATATCAAACACGCTCATGCGCGAAAAACTGCGCACTGCGGTGACGACGCACAGAACGGCAAACACCACGACCAGGGCCAGCATGGCCAGGTTCATGAGCTTGACGTCCAGCGGAGTCACCACAGCAGATTTCATGCAGGTGCCCTCGCATCCAGCGTGGTGCTGTGCAGCAGTTGCAGGCACAGGTCTTCGTAGCTGATGCCGGCGGCCTTGGCCGACATGGGCACCAGCGAGTGGCCGGTCATGCCGGGCGAGGTGTTGATCTCCAGCAGGTAGGGCTTACGCGTCGTGCCGTCAATCATCACGTCGGCGCGGGCCCAACCGCGGCAGCCCAGTACCTGGTAGGCGCGGCGCACGATGTCCGCAATGGCTTCTTCCTCACCGGCAGGCAGACCGGCAGGCACCAGATACTGCGTCACATCGGTAAAGTACTTGTTCTGGTAGTCGTAGTTGCCATCGGGCGCCACGATGCGAATCAGCGGCAGCGACTGTGGCGATGCCGTGGGCCCGAGCACCGGGCAAGTTACTTCGTCCCCCGCAATGAACTGCTCGCACAGCACCTCGACATCGTGCTGCGCTGCCAGCGCATAGGCATGCTCGCACTGGTCAGCGGTCATCACCTTGGTGAAGCCGATGCTGGAGCCTTCGCGGGCTGGCTTGACGATCATGGGCGCACCCAGTTCGGCAAAGGCGGTGCGGGTTTCTTCACCACTGCGCACCTGTACCCAGGCCGGGGTGGGCAGACCTTCAAAGCGCCAGATGCGCTTGGTCATGACCTTGTCCATGGAAATCGCCGAGGCCATCACACCGGAGCCGGTGTAGGGAATGCCCAGCAGCTCCAGCGCACCCTGCACCGTGCCGTCTTCACCGTAGCGGCCATGCAGCGCGATGAAGCAACGATCAAAGCCTTCGCGCTTGAGATCGTCGAGGGGGCGCTCGGACGGATCAAACGCGTGCGCATTCACACCCTTGGACAGCAGCGCCTTGAGCACGCCACCGCCCGACATCAGCGACACCTCGCGCTCGGCGGACGCGCCGCCCATCAGCACCGCAACTTTTCCCAGACTGCTCATGCGTTGCCCCCTTTGCCCGACAACATTTCGGCAATTTTTCCGGGCACAGCGCCAATCGATCCAGCCCCCATGCACATCAGCACATCGCCGTCACGGGCGTTGTCGATGGCGGCCTGGGGCATGGCCAAAATGTCGTCCACAAAGATCGGCTCGACCTTGCCCGAGATGCGCAGTGCGCGGGTCAGTGCGCGTCCGTCGGCCGCTACGATGGGCGATTCACCGGCGGCATAAACCTCGCTCAGCAGCACCGAGTCGGCGGCACCAGAAATCACCTTCACAAAGTCTTCAAAGCAATCGCGGGTGCGGGTGTAGCGGTGCGGCTGGAATGCCAACACCAGGCGCCGCCCCGGAAACGCCCCGCGCGCAGCCGCCAGTGTTGCGGCCATCTCCACCGGATGGTGGCCGTAATCGTCAATCACCGTGACGGTTCCACCCTGCGGCAGCGGCAAGTCGCCATAACGCTGGAAGCGGCGCCCCACGCCGTTGAACTCGGCCAAGGCCTTCTGCACAGCGGCGTCGTCAATATTCAGTTCCACTGCCACCGCAATCGCCGACAAGGCATTCAACACGTTGTGCATGCCGGGCAAGTTGAGCACCACGTCCATGTCGGGCAGCACCACGCCGTTGCGGCGTTGCACCGTGAAGTGCATCTGCGCCCCCACGGCGCGCACGTTGATGGCGCGCACTTCGGCGCCTTCGTTAAAGCCGTAGCTGGTGACCGGGCAGGTCACGTCGTTGACGATTTCCTTCACAGCAGGGTCATCGGTGCACAAAATGGCCGTGCCATAAAACGGCATGCGGTGCAGGAAGTCGACAAAGGCTTTCTTCAAGCGACCAAAGTCATGGCCATAGGTTTCCATGTGGTCGGCATCGATGTTGGTCACCACCGCCATCACCGGCAACAGGTTCAGGAAGGAGGCGTCCGACTCGTCGGCCTCCACCACGATGTAGTCGCCCTGGCCCAAGCGCGCATTGGCACCGGCGCTGTTCAGGCGGCCACCGATCACAAAGGTCGGGTCCAGCCCGGCGGCAGCCAGCACACTGGCCACCAGGCTGGTGGTGGTGGTTTTTCCGTGCGTTCCGGCAATCGCGATGCCCTGCTTCAGGCGCATCAGTTCGGCCAGCATCAGCGCACGCGGCACGATCGGAATGTGCATGGCGCGGGCGCGAATCACCTCAGGGTTGTCCTGCTTTACGGCCGTGGAGGTCACCACTGCATCGGCACCCTTCACGTTGTCGGCCGCGTGGCCCACGTAGGTTTTGATGCCCAGCGATGCCAGACGCTTGGTCGTGGCGTTGTCGGCCAGGTCGGAGCCGGAAATGGTGTAGCCCAGGTTGTGCAATACCTCGGCAATGCCGGACATGCCGGAGCCGCCGACGCCTACGAAATGAATATGTTTAATCGCGTGTTTCATGCGGCCAACTCCTCACACGCAGCCACCACCGCTTCGGTGGCGCGTAACTGCTGCATCTGCTTGGCGGCCTGTGCGCGCTGCAGCAACGCATTCCGGTCGGTGGTTGTGATGAAGGCGGCCAGCCGCTCGGCGGTCAACTCGCCTTGGGGCATCAGCCAGCCCGCGCCCTGGTCCACCAGGAAGCGCGCATTAAAGGTCTGGTGGTCATCCACCGCAGAAGGGAAAGGAACAAACACCGCAGCCGCACCCACGGCGGCCAACTCGGTCACGGTGCTGGCTCCTGCGCGGCACAGCACCACGTCGGCCTCGGCAAAGGCGCTCGCCGTGTCGGTAATGAAAGGCGTCAACTCGGCCTGCACGCCGGCGGCGGCGTAGTTGGCACGCAATTCGTCGATCTGCTTCTCGCCACTCTGGTGCAGCACCACCGGGCGTTGCGCCTCGGGGATCAAGGCCAGAGCCTGTGGCACCACGGTGTTGAGCGCACGCGCACCCAAGCTGCCGCCTACCACCAGCAAGCGCAAGGGCCCGCTGCGTCCGGCAAAGCGTGCTTGCGGTTCGGCCTGCGTCAGAAACTCGGAGCGCAACGGATTGCCCACACATTCCCCTTTGGCAAACACCTTGGGAAAGGCGGTGAACACACGGTCGGCCACGCCGGCCAGCACCTTGTTGGCCATTCCGGCTACCGAATTTTGTTCGTGCAACACCAGTGGCTTGCCGGCCAGCACACCCATCATGCCGCCCGGAAAAGTGATGTAGCCGCCCAGGCCCACCAGCACATCGGGCTTTACGCGGCGCACCACCTGCAAGGCCTGCCAGAAGGCGCGCAGCAGGCGCAGTGGCAACAGCAGCAAGGTCAAGCGGCCCTTGCCGCGCACGCCGCCAAACTGAATCGTCTCTAATGTGAAACCACGCGCTGGCACGAGACGGCTCTCCATGCTGCCGGGTGCGCCCAGCCAGTGCACGCGCCAGCCCTTGTCACGCAGGGCCTGTGCCACGGCGAGTCCGGGGAAGATGTGGCCGCCGGTGCCACCGGCCATGACGAGTGCGCAAGGCTGTTGGGTCATACACGGCCTCCGTGCATGAGTTGCCTGTTCTCGTAGTCGATCCGCAGCACCACCGCAATCGCCACCAGATTGATCAGGATGGCGGAGCCGCCGTAGCTCATAAGGGGCAGGGTCAGGCCCTTGGTCGGCAGAGCGCCCAGATTCACGCCCATGTTGATAAAGGATTGAAAACCCATCCACAGGCCCACGCCCTGGGCTACCAGCCCGGCGAACACGCGGTCCAGCGCAATCGCCTGACGGCCGATGTACATGATGCGTCGGGTCAGCCACAGGAACATGCAAATCACGGCGATCACACCGACCAGCCCGAATTCCTCACCGATCACGGCCAGCAAGAAGTCGGTATGCGCCTCGGGCAACCAGTGCAGTTTCTCCACGCTGCCACCCAAGCCGACGCCAAAGATTTCACCCCGGCCAATGGCAATCAGCGAATGCGACAACTGGTAGCCCTTGCCCATGGAGTACGCCGGATTCCAGGGATCCAGATAGGCAAAGATCCGGTCCCTCCGCCAGGGACTCAGCGCAATCATGACTGCAAAGGCCACCACCAGAACGGTGGCAATCACGAAGAACATGCGGGCGTTCACGCCACCCAGAAACAGAATGCCCATGGCGATCACAGCAATCACCATGAAGGCACCCATGTCGGGCTCAGCCAGCAGCAGCAAGCCGATCACCGCCACGGCAGCGCCCATGGGTGCCACCGCGCGGAAGAAGTGCTCCTTGACTTCCATCTTGCGTACCATGTAATCAGCGGCGTAGAGCACCACCGCGAACTTGGCCAACTCGGAGGGCTGGAAGTTAAGAATGCCCAGCGCAATCCAGCGCCGCGCACCGTTCACGCCCTTACCAATAAAGGGAATCAGCACCGCAATCAGCAGCACCAGCGAAGCAATAAACAGGTAGGGCGCCACCCGTTCCCAGGTCTGCACCGGCACCTGAAACGCCAGCAGCGCCGCCACAAACGCCACGCAAATGGAGACCAAATGGCGCACCAGAAAATGCGTGTGCGAATAATTGGCAAAGCGGGGGTTGTCGGGCATGGCAATCGATGCCGAATACACCATCACCAGGCCCCACAACAGCAGTGACACGGTGACCCAGACCAGCGGCTGATCAAACCCGCGCACCTGCACCGCACGCGTTGGTGTGGAGAACGTGCCCCGTCCGCCCAGACGCACCGGCAGCGCAGCCGCAGAGTCCACGCCCCGCGAGAACCAGCCCTTCAGGTTCTGCGCAAAAGCACTCATGCCGTTTGCTCCAGTTCAGTGCCACTATCCAGCGCCAGATTGCGCAGCGCGTCCACAAAGCAGTGGGCGCGGTGCGCGTAGTCCTTGAACATGTCAAAGCTGGCGCAGGCCGGTGACAGCAATACTGCATCGCCGGCATGGGCTGCGCGGTTGCACTGCGCTACCGCATCGTCCATGCTGCCGGCGTCTTGCAGGGGCACACCCGTGTCCGCCAAAGCAGCACGAATCAACGGCGCATCGCGGCCAATCAACACCACGGTGCGCACATAACGCGCCACCGGTGCCGCCAGTGGCGAAAAGTCCTGCCCTTTGCCTTCGCCACCCAGAATCAGCACCAGCTTGCGCTCTTCGCCCAAACCGCTAAGCGCAGCGGCGGTAGCGCCCACATTGGTGCCCTTGCTGTCGTCAAAAAACTCGACGCCATTCAGAATGCCCACGCTCTCCACGCGGTGCGGTTCGCCCCGGTATTCGCGCAGCCCGAACAGAATGGGCCCCAAGGCGCAGCCTGCCGCCGAGCACAGCGCCAGCGCCGCCAGCGCGTTGCTGGCGTTATGGCGACCGCGAATGCGCAGCGCGTCCGCCGGCATCAGGCGCTGAATATGCAGCTCTTCAGCCTCTTTGGACTTCTTGCGTGTCTCATCGGCTTCCAGCGCGCGCACCAGCCAGGTCATGCCGTTCACTTCTTCCAGCCCGAAGTCTCCAGGGCGTTGCGGCATGTCGGTGCCGAACGATACGTAGGCGCGCTCCACAGGGCGTTGCAGGCGGGCCCGTACCGGCTCGGGTCGCATCGCCATCACGCTGGCGTCTTCTCGGTTCAGCACCATCAGGCCGCTCTGGCCGAAGATGTGCGCCTTGGCGCGGGCATAGGCTTCCATGCTGCCGTGCCAGTCGAGGTGGTCTTGCGTGACATTGAGCACGGTAGCGGCCGTAGGCTCAAAGCCGCTGGGCGTGTCGAGTTGAAAGCTGGACAACTCCAGCACCCAGAACTCGGGCAGCGCTTCATCGTCCAGCGCCTTTGACAAGGTGTCGAGCAAGGTCGGGCCGATATTGCCGGCTACGGCCACGCTCTTTCCGGCCCACTTCACCAGATGCCCCGTGAGCGAGGTCACCGTGGTCTTGCCGTTGGTGCCGGTGATGGCCAGGATTTTTGGCGCGTATTGCTGGCGCTCGGCCAGGTCGCGCAGGGCCTGAGCGAACAGACTCAGTTCACCTCCCACCCACAAGCCCAGTGCCTGCGCTGTGGCCGTAACCGGATCGGTTTCTGCGGGACTCAGGCCCGGGCTCTTGAACACGGCGCGAATGCCGGTGCCATCCACCAGCGCGGCAGAGAACGCGGAGTGCACAAACTGCACGCCCGGGCATTCGGCTTGCAGGGTCTTGAGTTGCGGCGGCTCGGCCCGCGTATCGGCCACGGTCACCTGCGCACCCTGGCGCACGCACCAGCGGGCCATGGCCATGCCCGAGGCTCCCAGCCCCAGAATCAAAACCTGTTGATCGCGCAAGTGGTTCATGGCAAGCCTCCGCCGGGCCGCCCCAAGGAGGCGCATGGCCCCCATGGGGGGCAGAGCAGCTGCGTAGCAGCAAACGTGGGGGTGAACATATTTAGCGCAGCTTCAGGGTGGACAGCCCCACCAGGCACAACAGGATGGTGATGATCCAGAAGCGCACCACAACCTGCGTTTCTTTCCAGCCTTCTTTTTCAAAGTGGTGGTGCAGCGGCGCCATTTTCAGCAGGCGACGGCCTTCACCAAATTTTTTCTTGGTGTACTTGAAGTAGCTCACCTGCAGCATTACCGACAAGGCTTCCACCACAAAGATGCCGCCCATGATGGCCAGCACAATTTCCTGGCGCACGATCACCGCGACGGTGCCCAGCGCAGCGCCCAGCGCCAGCGCGCCCACGTCACCCATAAACACCTGCGCGGGGTGCGTGTTGAACCACAAGAACGCCAGACCGGCACCGGCCATGGCCGAGCAGAAAATCATCAGCTCGCCGGAGCCCGGAATGTAGGGAAAGAACAGGTACTTGGAATACACCGAGCTACCGGTCACGTAGGCAAACACACCCAGCGCCGAGCCCACCAGCACCACCGGCATGATGGCCAGCCCGTCCAGCCCGTCGGTCAGGTTCACCGCGTTGCTGGCACCCACAATCACCAGGTAGGTCAGCACCACAAAGCCCAGGGCACCCAGCGGGTAGCTCACCTCTTTGAAGAAGGGCAGCAAGAGCCCGGCCTTGGGCGGCAGGCTCACATCAAAGCCGGAGCTGATCCATTGGAAGAACAGCTCCATCACGCGCAGGTTGGAGTTCTCGGAAATGCTGAACATCAAATACAAAGCGGCCAGCAGGCCGATCAGCGATTGCCAGAAATACTTCTCACGGGAGGGCATGCCTTCGGGGTCTTTGTTGACCACCTTGCGCCAGTCGTCCACCCAACCGACCGCACCAAAGCCCAGCGTCACAATCAGCACGATCCAGACAAAGCGGTTGTGCAAGTCGAACCACAGCAGCGTGGACAGGCTGATGGACAACAGAATCAGCACCCCGCCCATGGTGGGCGTACCGCTCTTGCTGAGGTGACTTTCCATGCCGTAGCCGCGAATCGGCTGTCCGATCTTGAGTTCGGTCAGGCGGCGGATCACATAGGGCCCGGCCGCCAGCCCGATCAGCAGTGCCGTCAGCGCGGCCATCACGGCGCGGAAAGTGATGTACTGGAAGACCCGGAAAAATCCGAATTCCGGTGACAGGGATTGCAGCCATTGGGCCAGACTTAGCAGCATGGTGCGGCCTCGATAGAGTAAATTTTTGTCATGCGGCGTTCTCCGCTTGCAGGGCGACCAGTGCTTCCACCACGCGCTCCATGCGCATAAAGCGCGAACCCTTGACGAGAATGCTGTTTACCTGCGGCAGACACTGCCGCACGGCTGCCTGCAGGTCTTCCATCGCGGCAAAGTGCTGCGCGCCCGGAAATACCGACACGGCCGACCGGGCCAATTCGCCGGTCGCAAAGAAGTGCTCGATGCCGGCAGCGCGCGCTTCGGCACCCGCCTCGGCGTGAAACGCCGGCCCCTGCTCACCCACCTCGCCCATGTCGCCCAGCACCAAGAGGCGCGGCGCCGGCAGTTCAGCCAGCACGGCAATCGCGGCGCGCACCGAGTCGGGATTGGCGTTATAGGTGTCGTCCACCAGGGTACGCACGCGGTCCGGTAAGGCCAGCGCCAGCGCACGCGATCGGCCCTTTACCGGCACAAAAGTCTCCAGCCCGCGAACCACCGCCTCAGCCGCAACACCCGCCGACAAGGCACAGGCGGCGGCGGCCAGCGCGTTCTTAACGTTGTGGCGGCCCGCAATGTGCAGACGGAAAGTCAACGCTTGGCCGAGCCCTTCAGCACGCACGGCCCATGCGCCATCCGCCCATTCGGCCGAGACACAACCGAGCTCTTGCGCCGATGCCGATGGCTGCAAGGCAAAGCGGGCCGTTGCGCGGGCACCGGCAAGGTTTTGCCAGAGCGCGGTAAACGCATCGTCGGCCGGGAACACCGCCGTGCCGTCAGCCGGCAGCACTGCAATCACCGAGCCGTTCTCCTCAGCCACTGCCTGCACCGTCTGCATGAACTCCAGATGCTCGCGCTGTGCGTTGTTGACCAGCGCCACCGTGGGCTGCGCCACGCGGGCCAGCACATCGATCTCGCCGGGGTGGTTCATGCCGAGTTCCACCACCGCCAGCCGATGGTTCGGGCGAAGGCGCAGCACGGTGAGCGGCACGCCGATGTCGTTGTTCAGGTTGCCGCGCGTGGCCAGCGCGTCGTCCCCCGCAGCCGCACTCAGAATGCTGGCAATCATCTGGGTGACTGTGGTTTTGCCGTTGCTACCGGTCACGGCAATCAGCGGCAAATGGAACTGCGCGCGCCAACCGGTGGCCAGTTGGGTCAAGGCCGCGCGCGTGTCGGGCACTTCCATGCGGGCAATGCCTTCGGGGTAACTGTCAGCGGGCAAGCCGGCGTGGCAGATCAGGGCCGACGCGCCCCGCGCGCAGGCCTCGTGCAGCATGCTGTTGGCGTCAAACTTGTCGCCCTTGAGCGCAATAAACAAGTCGCCCCGCTCCACCGTGCGCGTGTCGGTGTGGACCCGCAGCACATCGGTCATGCCGTCGCCGTGCAGCGTGGCGCCCTGCAGCCACGGCAAGGCGGTCTGAAGCTGCATCATGGCCTTCATGCCGCCACCTCCGCTGCATGCCATTGCTGCAGTGCGCGTTGCGCATGCTCGGCATCCGAAAAGGGTGTCTTGACGCCCGCCACTTCCTGGGTGGCCTCGTGCCCCTTGCCGGCCAGCAGCACCACATCGGCAGCACCTGCGCGGGCAATGGTTTGGGCAATGGCCTGGGCCCGGTCTGACAGCACGTCGAGCGTGTCGCACGAAGGCAGGCCCAGCAAAATCTGGGCAATGATGGCTTCGGGTTTTTCGCTGCGCGGGTTGTCACTGGTCACCACCACACGGTCGGCGCGCCGGGCTGCAATGGCACCCATCAGCGGCCGCTTGGAACTGTCGCGGTCACCACCGCAGCCAAACACACACCACAGTTTGCCGCCGCGCGCCTGCACCATCGGGCGCAGCGCCTCCAGCGCATGGTCCAGCGCATCGGGTGTGTGGGCATAGTCCACCGCCACCAGCGGTTGGTTCGCGCCACCCAGACACTCCATACGGCCGGGCACCGCGTGCAACTGCGCGCAGGCCTGTACTGCGTCGGCCAGCGACACGCCGAGTGCGCGCATGGCCGCCAGCACGCCCAGCAGGTTGGAGACGTTGTAGCTGCCGATCAAATGGGTTTGCACGGCGTGCACCGCATCGCCTTCCACCACATCAAAGCCAATGCCACGGGCGCTATAGCGCAGGTTGCGTGCCTGCAGGCGGGCCGAACGCTGGCAAGAAATGGTCCACACATCCAGCCCGCTGTTCTGCAAGGCAGCAGCGAGTTCCACGCCGCGCACATCGTCCAGATTCAGCACGGCGCTACGCAGACCCGGCCAGGCAAACAAACGGCGCTTGGACTCCCAATAGGCGTCCATGCTGCCGTGGTAGTCGAGGTGGTCCTGCGTGAAGTTGGTGAACAGCGCCACACGAATCTGCGTGCCGTCCAGGCGTCCTTCTTCAACGCCAATGCTGGAGGCTTCAATGGCACAAGCATTGAGGCCTTGGTCGGCAAACCGGCGCAGCGCGCCTTGCAGCAACACCGGGTCGGGCGTGGTGAGCCCCGTGGGCACAACACCCTGTGCATCGGTGCTGGCGCTGCCCGCGGCAGGTGGACGTCCAACGCCCAACGTGCCAATCATCCCGCACGGCAACGAACGCTCAGCCGGCAGTGCCGACAGCGCCTGCGCCAGCCACCAGGCGGTCGAGGTCTTGCCATTGGTGCCGGTCACAGCCAGCACCGCTACATCTTGGGAAGGGTGTGCAAAATATTCTGCAGCCAGTGGGCCAGTGGCCGCCTTGAGGCCCGCCACGCGTTCCACCGTGCCCGTCGGCAAATCAAAGGCATCGGCGCCTTCGGCCTCCACCAGGCACGCAGCCGCACCGGCTTGCAAGGCGGCTTTGACAAACGAGCGCCCATCCACCGCCGCGCCCGGCCAGGCAATGAAGCCATCGCCCGGTTGCACGGCACGGCTGTCGGTGCGCAAGGTGCCGGTGACGCGTTGCGCAAGCCATTGGGCTGCTTGGTGGTGGTACAGCATCAGAAGCTCTCCTCCACTGCGCTGGCCACGATGTTGGGTCGCACGGCTATGTCGGGCTGCACATTCATCATGCGCAAGGTCTGCTGCACGGTTTCACTGAACACCGGGGCCGCCACATCACCACCGTAGTAACGGCCGGCCGTGGGTTCGTCCAGCATCACGCCCACGATCAAGCGGGGTTTGTCGATCGGTGCCATGCCCACAAACCAGCTCCGGTACTTGCGGTTGCCGTCGCTTCCGTAGCCCTTGCCCTGCTGCTTGTAGGCGGTGCCCGACTTGCCGCCGACCGAGTAACCCTGGGTTTGCGCCTTGGGGCCGGTGCCGCCGGGGCCGGCTGCCATTTGCAACATCTTGCGGATCTCGGCTGCCGTGCTCGCTGAAAACACGGTTACGCCCACGGCCGGTTCGCTGGTCTTGAGCAGGGTGGCCGGAATCACCTGGCCATCGTGCGAAAACACGGTGTAAGAGCGCACCATCTGGAACAGTGAGGCCGAGAGGCCGTAGCCATACGACATGGTGGCCTGCTCAATCGGACGCCATTTGGCGTAGGGACGCAGGCGGCCCGACACCACACCCGGAAATTCGATCTGCGGCTTTTGACCGAAGCCGGCCTTGGAGAAGGTTTCCCACATGTCGCTGGGCGGCATTTGCATGGCAATTTTTGCTGTGCCCACATTGCTCGATACCTGAATCACCTGCTGCACCGTGAGTGCGCCATGGGGGTGTGCGTCATGGATCGTGACGCCAGTGATGTTCCAGGAGCCAGGGGCGGTATCAATCACCGTGCCGGGTTTGATTCTTCCACTGTCCAACCCCATGCCCACCGTAAAGGGCTTCATCACAGAGCCGGGCTCAAAGGTGTCCGTCAGGGCCCGGTTGCGTAACTGGGCGCCCGTCAGGTTATGGCGTTTGTCGGGCACATAGCTGGGGTAATTGGCCAGTGCCAGCACCTCGCCCGTGACGGCATCGAGCACCACCACGCTACCGGCCTGCGCACGCTGCGCCAGCACAGCCGCCTTGATTTTTTCATAGGCAAAGAACTGCACTTTGCTGTCCACACTGAGCTGGATGTCCTGGCCATCCACCGGCGGCACAATTTCTCCACGGTCTTCCACCGCACGACCCAGACGGTCCTTGATCACATGGCGCATGCCGGGCTTGCCGAGCAGACGCTGGTTGTAGAGCAATTCCACGCCCTCCTGGCCGTTGTCTTCCACATTGGTGAAGCCAACGATGTGGGCCGCCGCCTCGCCTTCGGGGTATTGGCGCTTGTATTCCTTGCGCTGGTAAATGCCCTTGATGTCGAGGGCCGCAATTTCCTTGGCAATGTCGGCATCCACCTGGCGCTTGACCCAGACGAAGGTCTTGTCTTCGGCGAGCTTCTTGGCCAGTTCGGTATAGGGCATGTCCAGCAACTTGGCGAGCTTTTGCAGCTTGGGTTTCTCACCCTCGGCATCCACATCGTCGGGAATGGCCCAGATGCTGGGCGCCACCACGCTCGAAGCCAGAATCAATCCATTGCGATCCAGAATGCGGCCCCGGTTGGCAGGCAGTTCCAGCGTGCGGGCAAAGCGCACCTCACCCTGGCGCTGGAAAAAGTCATTGGCGTACACCTGGATGTAGGCCGCCCGTGCCGCCAACCCACCAAAAGCCAGCGCAATGGCGGCGACGACAAACTTGCTGCGCCAGACCGGCGTGCGACTGGCCAGCAAAGGGCTGGAGGTGTAGCGCACGCTGCGGCTCATGGGCGCGCTCCCGCAACGTTGGACGCCATGCCCACAGCGCCCGTTGCCACCCGGTCAGATGGCGTCGAGTCGGTATGGGTGTAATTCACATAGGTGGTGATCGACGGCTGGACCAGCCGCATCTGCAGCTTTTCCCGCGCCAGCTTGTCCACACGGGCCGAGGTGGCCTGCGCCCGCTTTTCCACCTGGAGGCGCTCAAACTCACTCTCCAGCCGGCGCTCCTCGTTTTGCGCCTTGTGCAATTCGGTAAACAGGCGGCGCGATTCGTACTGGATGTTGACCAGATAAATGGCGCTGGCGACCACCGCCAATAGGAGCACCAGATTAATTCTGGTCATGCCGCCATCCTCTGTGCCACGCGCATGATGGCACTGCGGGCGCGGGGGTTGTTTTTAATTTCTTCGTCGCCCGGCTTGATGCGGCCTAGCGACTTGAGTTGCATGACCTTGGGGGCGGCAAACGGTGCGCGGCGGTCGTATTCCTCGCGCGCGTGCTTGGCGATAAATTGCTTGACGATGCGGTCTTCCAGCGAATGAAAGCTGATCACGGCAAGGCGTCCACCGGGTTGCAACACGTTCAGGCTGGCCTCTAGCGCTTGCTGTAGCTCCTCAAGCTCGGCGTTGATGAAAATCCGAAGAGCCTGAAATGTGCGCGTTGCAGGGTCCTTGCCCGGCTCGCGGGTTTTGACCTGCTCAGCCACGAGTTGGGCCAGCTCGGTGGTGGTTGAAACAGCCCCCCGTTCCTGTCGGCGAGCAACAATCGCCTTTGCAATTGGCCCAGCAAACCGTTCTTCACCATATTCACGTATCACCTCCGTGATTTGATTGACTTCTGCTGTTGCCAGCCACTGCGCCACACTCTCGCCACGCGTGGTATCCATACGCATGTCCAGCGGCCCCTCAAAACGAAAACTGAAACCCCGTGCGGGGTTGTCGATCTGCGGCGAACTCACACCCAGATCCATCAACAAGCCCGACACGCTGGCCGCCGGCAATTCGCCCAGGTTCGCAAAGCCCTGGTGCCGGATCGAAAAACGGGCGTCGGCAATGGCTGCCGACTCGGCCACCGCCTGCGGATCCTTGTCGAAAGCAATCAGCCGCCCGGCGGGCGACAGCTTGGAAAGAATCAGGCGCGAATGCCCGCCGCGACCGAAGGTGGCATCCACATAGGTGCCGTCTGCTGCGCCGGGGAAAGTCTGTTTGCCATCGTTGAACAATGCATCGACCGCCTCGTTCAACAGCACGGTGGCATGGTTCCATGTTGTTTCCACCGTGCGCCCTAAAACGAAAAGTCCTTGAAGACATCGGGCATGTCGCCCTGCATGGCCTTGGCCTCTTCCGCGTCGTAGAGCGCCTTGTCCCACAACTCGAAGTGGTTGCCCATGCCCAGCAGCATGGTGTCGCGGCTGATGCCGGCAGCCGCGCGCAGCTCGGGCGAAATCAGCACGCGGCCGGTTCCGTCCATTTCCACATCCATTGCATTGCCCAAGAAGATGCGCTTCCACCACTGGGCGGACATGGGCAAATTGGCAATACGTTCGCGGAATTTTTCCCACTCGGGGCGCGGAAACACCATCAGGCAGCCGTGCGGGTGTTTGGTGATGGTGAGTTGGCCGGAAGCAGTCGCACTCAGGACGTCACGGTGCCGGGTCGGCACGGAGAGCCGACCTTTTGCATCCAGACTGAGAGACGAAGCCCCTTGAAACACGACAACCCACCTTTTTTGAAGAAACCCGGCATGGCAGTGGTTTAAGGGCAATATTTACCACTTATTTCCACTTTTTTGCACTGTATCAGCAAAAGGCGTTCTTGCAAGCAGGCGCTTGCGAAAAAATTCCAATGAAATCAAGGACTTAGCGTCGAATTTTCAGGTCAATGCAACCCAAAAACCGTTTGAAATGAAGCACTTAGCAAGGGGACTGAAAGTGATTCTTGAAGCCGGCCGCAGGCCGGCTCAGACCCATTACAAAATGTAACGGGACAGGTCTTCGTTCTGGCTGAGTTCGGACAGCCGGCTGTCCACATAGGCAGCGTCGATGTCCACGGTTTGGCCAGACAGGGCTGCGGCGTCAAAGCTCACATCGTCCAGCAGACGCTCCATCACGGTGGCCAGTCGCCGCGCACCGATGTTTTCGGTCCGCTCGTTCACCTCAAACGCTATTCTTGCCAGGCGGGTGATGCCTTCTGGCTTGAAGTTCAGCGTCACGTTTTCCGTCGCCAGCAGCGCTTGGTACTGGCGGGTGAGCGAGGCGTGGGTCTGCGTCAGGATGGCCTCAAAGTCTTCGATCGACAGGGACTGCAATTCGACCCGGATCGGAAAGCGGCCCTGCAACTCGGGGATCAGGTCGCTCGGCTTGCTCAGGTGGAACGCACCCGACGCCACAAACAAAATGTGGTCCGTCTTGACCATGCCGTACTTGGTGGACACCGTGGTGCCCTCCACCAGCGGCAGCAGGTCGCGCTGCACGCCCTGGCGCGAAACCTCGGCGCCGCTTGCCTCGCTGCGCGAGGTGACCTTGTCGATTTCGTCAATGAACACAATGCCGTTTTGCTCCAGCATGTGGATGGCCTGCGTCTTGATGTCGTCTTCGTTGACGAGTTTGGCGGCCTCTTCATCGACCAGAATCTTCTGGGCCTCAGCGATCTTGAGCTTGCGGGTCTGTCGTTTGCCCTGGCCGAGTTGGCCGAACATGCCGCGCAACTGCTCGGTCATTTCTTCCATGCCGGGAGGGCCCATGACTTCCATGTGGGGGCTGGGCGCGGCTACGTCGATTTCAATCTCACGGTCCGCCAACTGGCCTTCGCGCAGTTTCTTGCGGAAAGTCTGACGTGCCGTGCTCTCCGCCGTTGGTTCACCCGATGCAAAGCCAAAGTCGTTGCGCGGCATCGGAATCAGGATGTCCAAAATGCGCTCTTCGGCGGCGTCTTCGGCACGCTGACGTACCTTGATTTTCTCGGCTTCACGCGTTTGCTTGATGGCAATTTCAGCCAAATCGCGAATGATGCTGTCCACATCCTTGCCCACATAGCCCACCTCGGTGAACTTGGTGGCTTCGACCTTGATGAACGGGGCGTCGGCCAGTCGGGCCAGGCGCCGCGCAATTTCGGTCTTGCCAACGCCGGTCGGACCGATCATCAGAATATTTTTGGGTGTGATTTCGGCACGCAGACTGCCTTCCACCTGCTGGCGACGCCAGCGGTTGCGCAGGGCAATGGCTACAGCGCGTTTGGCTTTGCCCTGGCCAACGATGTGTTTGTCGAGTTCAGCGACGATTTCCTGGGGTGTCATGTTCGGGTCAACCTGCAGCCGGCGTTAGTCCAGCGTTTCAATGATGTGGTTCATGTTGGTATAGATGCAGAGCTCGCCGGCAATTTCCAGCGAACGCTTGACGATGGTCGCCGCATCCAGTTCGGTGTGGTTCAGCAGCCCGATGGCTGCCGCCTGCGCATAGGCGCCGCCCGAGCCGATCGTGACGATGCCGTTTTCGGGCTCCAGCACATCACCATTGCCGGTAATGATGAGCGAGGCGTCCTTGTCGGCTACGGCCAGCATCGCCTCCAAGCGACGCAAAACGCGGTCGGTGCGCCAGTCTTTGGTCAATTCAATGGCAGCGCGGGCCAGGTGCCCCTGGTGCTTCTCTAGCTTGGCTTCGAAACGCTCAAACAGGGTAAAGGCATCAGCGGTCGCACCGGCGAAACCTGCCAGCACTTTGCCATGGTAGAGCTTGCGCACCTTGCGCGCCGTGCCTTTGACAACGATGTTGCCCAGCGTGACCTGGCCATCGCCGCCGATGGCGACCTGGGTGCCGGTGGCCGTCTTGCGGCGCACACTGATGATGGTAGTTCCGTGAAATTGTTCCATGTGGCGATGTAAATGGATGCAAAAAGGACCATTGCAAGGCCGGGCAGCTACCCGTCCGCAAGGCCGGTTCTAGATGGCGCGGGGAATGACCCTGGCGTGTTCGTTGATGCCAATCACGTAGAAAAATGTGGCAACCAGCCGGTGCACATTTTGAAATTGAACCTGCTTGCCACCCGATTCGCGCTCGGCCACCCAATTGAGAATGCTGCCGGCTGCGGCAAAGTCGACACGGATCAGTTTCCCGCAATCAATGGCCAGCAGGTTGCCGCGGACAAAGTCCGCATCCAGCCCCGCCAGCGCCAACGTGGCATCGCCCAGGATTTCGCCGCGCAATACCAACGAGACTTCGCTCTCCCCCTGCTCGATACCCATCTGGGCGGTGCTGGTGCCGGCATCGTGCGCGGGCGTAGCTCCCGGCTCCAGACCGGACAAGGCAATGCGACAGGGCACCGCAGCCCATTCGGGTGGCGCCGCTTCAAAGGTGATGCAATAGTCCAGCGCAGCCAATTCAAAGTCGTCCTGCATGCCCATGGCCCGCAACGCGTTCAAGCGCGTGGTCCACCAGGAACGCTCTACCTTGCGGTCGCCCGAGGGCGTGGCCGCCCGCAGCGCTCGCGCCAGGGATTCGGCCCCATCAAAGCGCAAGCTGATCGCCTCCTGGCACAGGTTGCCAAAAAACACATCGAGCAAATGCATGGCATCGGGCGCAATTTCCTGCAACTGGCTCCAGCCCAGTGTCCAGGGCTCAGGCTGCGTCGACAGCGCGGTGCGCATCACCTGCACATCCCTGGAGGTGAGTACGCCCGGCGACTCCCAGGTGGCCCCGGCAAACAACTTGGCAGCGCGGGTCGATGCCTCTGCTGGCTCAGGTTCCATGGCGCCCAGTGCAACCCACTCCGGTTTAGCGCCATCCAGATACAGCGAAAACTCGCTGCATGCCTTGTAAAACGAGTGCCCGTTACCAGTCGCGCGGTACAAATCAAGCAATGCGACCACCCAGGATTGCGCCGCCAAAGGCACCACCACACTGCCGCGCAGAGCCGCCAGCAATCCCGCCTCCGCACCAGCGTCATCCCCATTGGCAAAGCGGATCGCGGCTTCTTCCAGTTCGGGGTCGGTCGCCATTTCGTCCGCATCAAAGGAATAAAGCCCTGACGAGGAATAGCCGATGCTCGATTCGGACCGGCGGTCGTCTGGACCGATTTCGCTACCCGGCACCGACAAAGGATCACCCGCCATCATGGTGGGGGCAAAGTCCTCGGCATCGCCACGGGTCGAGGTAAGCCGGTCCATGGGTTGCGTGGACGCAAAAGCGGAGTGGTCCGGATTGGCTGAATAGGGCTGCGAATCCTCTTCCGCAGGAACCGGGCCACTTTGAACACCGGGCCGTGTCGAGGCGTCACCCGCCTGCGCCTGGGAGTCTTGCGACTTCGCCTTCCACCACTGGCGCGACATCTGGGCTTCGATCTCGTCGATCTTTTTCAGGGTGTGCGCGCGACCATCCAGATCGGTTGACAGGCTGGTCTGGAAAAAGGAAGGCCGGGCCATGCTGGCCAGCGCACCCGGATCGCGGTTACGGAGCTTGCGCAGTTGATCGAATTCACGCCGGCGCACAAAGTCATTTTGCCGCTTGCGCTCAATCATGGCCTTGAGCGCCTGTTTGTCATAACCACCCGCATCGCCCTCAGCGGGCTGATCCAACTCGGACCAGTCGCGGGTCGGGTTGCGGACAAACATGGCCACTTTGGACAGTAGACCGGGTCTATCGTCTTTGGTGGCCATGGTGTGAATCGACGGGCAAAAGGGTCAGAAGCAAAGACTTTGGAGACAAAGCCTCCGCAATCAATCCCCGAACATTTTTTGTTTGAGCTCGCGGCGCTGCTGCGCTTCGAGAGACAAAGTGGCAGTCGGACGGGCCAGCAGTCGGCCTACGCCAATGGGTTCGCCGGTTTCGTCACAGTAGCCGTAGTCGCCGGCGTCGATGCGGCCAATTGACTGCTCGATTTTCTTGAGCAGTTTGCGCTCGCGGTCACGCGTGCGCAGCTCCAAAGCGTGCTCTTCTTCGATCGTGGCGCGGTCAGCCGGGTCGGGCACAACCGAGGTGTCTTCGCGCAAGTGTTCGGTGGTTTCACCGGCGCTATTGAGAATGTCGCGCTTGAGCTGGCTCAATTTAAGGCGGAAGGCAGCCAACTGAACCTCATTCATGTATTCCGCATCCGGCATGGCCATCAGGTCGGCATCGGTGAGTTCAGCAACGGGCTTGGTTTTCCAGTTGTTGGCTAGCTTGGGGTCTTTTTTGATGGAAGAAGGCAAAACAGGAACGATCACAGGTGAAGGAATGGATTGGCTATAACTGGCTTTGGCCGCGGTGGACGCCACCGTCTGGGCCATGGAAGGAACGGTCAATTGCGCCAGACGGGACGAGGGACGCCCGGCCTTTTGCACTACCGCAGGCGCGGCGACAGGGGCAGGAGCCGGTGCCGGCTTCGCCACAGGTGCAGGCGCTGCCGCCTTTTCAAGCGCAACCGGCTTGGCTGCGGCCTTCGGCGGCGCCACTGGTTTCACTGCTTTTTGCGGTACGGGGGCTGGGGCCTTGGCAGGTTTCACCGCCACTGGAGCTGCTTTTTCAGCGGCCTTTACAGAACCTTTTGCCGCAGGTTTGTCGGCGGCCTTGGCGGCGGCTTTCACAACGGGCTTGGCTGCGACCTTGGTCGCCGCTTTGGGCTCAGCTTTGGGAGACTTGTCAGCCGGTTTCGCCACGGCCTTGGTCGCAGGCTTCACGGGTGCAGCCACTTTAGAGGGTTTGGCCGCCGGCTTAGGAGCTGCCTTGGGAGCCACTTTAGCGGGCTTCGCTGCGGGTTTGGCCGTTGCTTTGGGAGCTGCTGCTACACCTTTTGACTTGGGGTCTTTCCCGGATTTGGCATTCACTTTGTCTCTCCTGGCGGAACTCGCCTGCTTTGGGTCTATGGCGCCCTGGGGCTTTTTAGCGGCTGGGGATGGCTTGTCTGGCGGAGTTTCTCCGGCGCGCGAGTGTACAGGTTTAGCCATCGGAAAACCCATCAGTTGCAAAATCGAGACAATCATTCCACTCCCCGCCATTATTCAAACGCCTTCAGTGCCAGACACCTTGCGGGTCACTATAAGAACTGCCCATTAAACACCGCTTAAACCAGCGACTGCTCCAGGCCCTGCAACAAAATATCCTTGGGCAGGTCGATGCCAATGAATACCATCTTGCTGTTGCGCACTTCGTCTGTCGCCCATGCCGGCCCCAAATCACTGCCCATGAGCTGGTGCACGCCCTGGAAAATCACTTTCCGCTCGGTGCCCTTCATAAACAGTACGCCCTTGTAACGCAGCATCTTGGGCCCATAGACATTGACCACCGCACCCAGGAAATCTTCCAGTTTCGCCGGATCGAAGGCCCGCTCTGATTTAAAGACAAAGCTCTTGACGTCGTCATCGTGGTGATGGTGGTGGCCATGGCCACCATGGTCATGCTGGTGCGACGGGTGATTGCAATGCTCGCCGTGCTCATGATCGTGGTCATGGTGTTCATGCCCGTGGTCGTGAGCATGGTCGTGGTCATCTTCCTTCAGGAAATCGGGGTCAATGTCCAACTTGGCGTTCAGATTAAAGCCGCGCAGGTCAAACACTTCCTTCAACGCCACCTCGCCAAAATGCACGGCACGCTGGGGGGCACGTGGGTTCATGTGCTTCAGGCGGTGCATCAAGGAGTCCAATGCCTCGGCGGATACCAGATCGGACTTGCTGATAAAGATCTGGTCGGCAAAACCCACCTGACGGCGCGCCTCCTGGCGGTCGGTGAGTTGATTCTCGGCGTGCTTGGCGTCCACCAGCGTCAAGATGGAATCCAGCAAGTAGGACTCGGCCACTTCGTCGTCCATAAAGAAGGTCTGCGCCACGGGACCGGGGTCGGCCACGCCGGTGGTCTCGATGACCACGCGCTCAAAGTCGAGTTCGCCCTTGCGCTTCTTTTCGGCCAGATCGCGCAGCGTGGCGCGCAGGTCTTCCCGGATGGTGCAACAGATGCAGCCATTGCTCATCTGAATGATCTGCTCGTTGGTGTCGCTGACCAGAATGTCGCTGTCGATGTTTTCTTCGCCGAATTCGTTCTCGATCACCGCAATTTTCTGCCCATGGGCCTCAGCCAGCACGCGTTTGAGCAAAGTGGTTTTACCGGAACCCAGAAATCCGGTCAGGATGGTCGCAGGGATAAGTGACATGTTGGAACCCAAAATCAGCAGGTGGGGAGTGTATCGATCAAATCAAGGCCCCCCGCTTACGGAGGGCCTTGATCGTTCAGCGACGCACAATAACCAGCCCCTTAAGGTATTCACCCTCGGGAAAGGCAATGGTCATCGGATGGTCGGGTGCGCCGCCCATGCGTTCGGTGATGTAACCATCCACCCCGGCGTCCGAAGCGGCACCGGCCACAATTTTGTGGAACAGATCGGCGCTGATGCCGCCCGAGCAGGAATAGGTAAACAGCACACCACCCGGCTCCAGCAGTTTGAAGCCCAGCCGGTTGATGTCCTTGTAGGCCCGGGCTGCCCGCTCGGCATGGGCCACGGTGGGGGCGAATTTGGGCGGATCCAGAATGATGGCGTCAAAGGTGCGCCCTTCTTGGGCGAATTGCCTCAGCGAAGCGTTGACGTCGGCATCCATCCAGGTGGCTCGGCTCGCATCGAACCCGTTTAGCGCCACATTGGCCGCTGCCACTTCCAGGGCCGGGCCGCTGGAATCAATCGAAGTCACATGGCCGGCACCGCCGCTCAAAGCCGCAACGCTGAAGCCACCGGTGTAGCAAAAACAGTTCAGCACGCGCTGGAACTTCAGACGGCGCGTGGTGCTGGCAAAGCGGGCACGGCTGTCGCGCTGGTCCAGGTAAAAGCCTGTTTTGTGCCCATTGGCAATGCTCAGGTGCAGTTTCCAGTCGTGCTCCTGCAAGATCAGGTCAGTGGGCCCCTCACCACGCAACCACCCCTTGACTTCCGTCAAGCCTTCCAGCGTGCGACTGCTGGCATCCGACCGTTCATAGAGCTTGGAAAGCCCGGTCTCAGCCAACAGCGCGTCGGCAATCACATCTTTCCAGCGTTCCACGCCGGCCGACGTAAATTGCGCCACCAGCGTGTCGCCATACCGGTCCACGATCAGCCCGGGTAATCCATCCGACTCCCCATGCACCAGACGCACGCCATCACTTTGCACGTCAAAACGGCTGCGGGCCCGAATCGCCTGCGCCAGCGTGGCCCGGAAAAACGCCGCGTCAATCCGCTGCTTTTCATCAAAGCTCCACATGCGGGCGCGAATCTTGGACTGCGGACTAAACGAAGCCCACCCCAAAAACTGCCCCTCCGCCGACTCCACCCGCACCGTCTCGCCGCTGTCCCCACCGCCCTTGGCAATAGCAGACTCAAAAATCCAGGGATGGCGGCGTAACAGGGAGCGCTCTTTACCGGCGCGCAGGCGAATCGTTTTCATGGTCGCTATTGTCGCCGCTCGGCTGAAAGAGAGGGAGTCAAGGGGGTGGGCGTGCACATCCGCCACCGGCGTGCGTGGGGTAAAGGCCCCCGCCGATTTTGTGCGTACCCGCACATGAGGCGAGGGCCTTTACCCCACGCACGACCGCGAGGCACCACAAGCGCGACCAAAAAAGGAATCAGGACTTGGAAGAAGACCCCTTGGACCGCGCCCGCGGATGCGCCGCGTCATAGGCCTTGGCCAGATGCTGGAAATCGAGCCGCGTGTACACCTGCGTCGTCGTGATGTTGGCGTGGCCCAGCAACTCCTGCACCGCCCGCAAATCGCCACTGCTCTGCAACACATGGCTGGCAAACGAATGGCGCAGCATGTGCGGGTGCACCGGCGTGCTGATGCCGCTTTGCAAACTGCGCCGCTTGAGGCGCTGCCACACCGACTGGGCCGTCAACCGGGTGCCATTGCGCCCGGTAAACAGGGCGTGCGCGGCGTCGGCCTGGCTGGCATGCACCGGCCCGCCCGAGGCAGAGCCCATCGGGCCTCTCAGCGTGAGCCAGCGCTGTAGGGCGGCTAAAGCAGTTTTCCCGACCGGCACGGTGCGGCGCTTGGAGCCCTTGCCCAGCACATGGGCCTCGGCGGCATCCATATCTACCCAACCCTTCGCTGTGCTGCTGGCCTGCACATCCAGCCCGGTCAACTCCGCCACCCGCAAGCCGCTGCCATAGAGCAACTCCACCATGGCGGCGTCGCGCGCCTCAAGCCAGGGATCGTCATCGCTTTGAAAATCGGCAAACTGCACCGCCGCATCCACGGCCAGCGCCTTGGGCAAGGGCTTGGGGGCTTTGGGCGATCGCACGTCCTGCACCGGGTTACTCGCCACCAGCCCCTGCCGCCCCAGCCAGGTGTAAAAGCCACGCCAACCGGAAAGAATCAGGGCAATGCCACGCCCGCTGCGCCCGCTGCCGTGCATCTGCGCCACCCACCGGCGGATGTGCGGGTTGCGCACGGCCAGCAAATCCACCGGCACCGTTGCAGCAAAGCTTTGCAACCGCTGCAAGTCGAGCGCGTACAGCGTGACCGTGCGCTCGGCAAGCCGCTTTTCGACGCGAACGTATTCCAGGTAGCGCTCGACCAGTGCGGCCGCGTCGGACATGGGGTTTAGCGCAGGCGGGTCAGCGCGGCGCTGGCCAGTTCACCGATGCGGGCCAAAAAGTCGGTGCCCATGCCGCTGGTAAACCGGTGCGCATCACCTGACGCCAGCACCAGCAAGCCAAAGGCCGGACCCGCCGGGCCACTGGAACGGTCGCGCAGCGGAATCAGCGCCAGCGAGGTGACGCCGGCCGGAATTTCCAGCCAACTGATGGACTCAAAGCCGGTATTCAGGCCGCAAAAGGGCTCGGTCAGGGACGAGGCGAACAGCTTGACGTCGTCACTCACCACTTGTGCATAGGGCTCGGCCGTGTAGTCGCCGGCAACTTCCCATAGGCGCAGTCCCACTTGCGGCACGTCAAACTGCAGCTCAATGCCACTGGCAATGCGTTGCGGCAGGTCGCGCAAATCGCCGCCTTGCAGCAGGCTGCCGGCCCAGCGCAGGATCTTGTTGGACAGAATGACGTTGTCATTGCCATTGCGTAGCATTTCCATGATGCGCTGCTCCAGCAGCTTGATTTTTTCGCGCAGCATTTCGGCCTGGCGCTCCTGCAGGCTGACGGCCCGGTTGCCGTGCGGGCTGGTGAGTTGCACGGCGGCCAGCAACTCGGCATGGCGCAGGAAGAAATCAGGCGTGTTTGCCAGGTAATTGGCGATGTCGTCTTCGGTAATGGCGTTCGCCAGCGCGGGATCAGTGGGGTTGCTCATGGAGGCTCAATCAAAAAAAGCAAAGGAATAAAGACGGTCTAGCGGGCTAGTTCAATCCGGCAAGTGATCGGGAATCTCAATTTCCCCCCGGAACACGGTGGTGGCCGGGCCGGTCATCAGCACCGGTGCGTCGCCCCCGGCCCAGGCAATAGACAGCATGCCGCCCCGGGTATGCACATCCACCCGCGCATCGAGCAAGCCGAGCCGAATGCCTGCCACCACGGCCGCACAAGCACCCGAGCCGCAGGCCAGCGTTTCGCCCACGCCGCGTTCATACACCCGCAAACGAATGGCATTGCGCCCCTGCACCTGCATAAAACCGACATTCACGCCTTGTGTGAAGCGCGGGTTTTGCTGCACTTGAGGCCCCAGCGTGGTTACTGCTGCCGTATCGACGTCGGCCACCTGAATCACCGCATGCGGGTTGCCCATCGACACGGTCGCCAGCAGCAGCTCGGCCGAGGCACCCTGCGGCAGGATGGACCAGTTGCCCCAGTCACCCTGCGGCTGCAGCACCAGGCCGCTGGCATCAAATGGGATGTCCTGCGGCGCACAGCGGGGCGCGCCCATGTCCACGGTGACGCGGCCATCGGCGGTGAGGCGCGGCGCAATCACGCCCTTCATGGTCTTGACCCGGATGGTTTCTTTTTGGGTCAGGCCAGAGTCGTGCACAAAGCGGGCAAAGCAGCGCGCGCCGTTGCCGCATTGCTCGACCTCACGGCCATCGGCGTTGTGGATGATGTATTCGAAATCGATGCCTTCGGCGGGCGAGGGACGCACGGTCAGGATCTGGTCGGCACCCACGCCAAAGTGGCGATCGCCCAGAAAACGGTAATGCGCAGCACGGAGGCCCAGGCGCCCACGGGTTTCGTCGAGCACCACAAAGTCGTTGCCGGCGCCCTGCATTTTGGTAAACGGAATTCGCATGGCCGCAATTATCCGCCCATGCTGCAAAATGGAACGCATGCCCAGACCCTCGCAAATCCTGCACCCCGACCGGGGCGCCCTGCCCGCCCCTGCCGACTGGCAGACCGATGCACCGGTCGCCCTGCTGCACAACGTCCAGCGACTGACCGCGCCCAACCCCGGCGTGATGACCGGCCCCGGCACCAACAGCTACCTGGTCGGCGATGCCCAGACCGGTTTTATCGCCATCGACCCCGGCCCGGCGGATGCCGACCACCTGCAGCGCCTGTGGAATGCCGCGCCCCACCCCGATGGGCGAAGCGGCAATATCCGCTGGATTGTTTGCACGCATTCGCACCCCGACCACTCGCCTGGTGCCAAGCCGCTGCAGGCTCTATGCGAAGCGCTGGGCCACAAGCCGCCCATCCTCGGCTTGCCGTCCGCCCCGACTGCGCGCGCCGCCAGCGAGTTCACGCCCGACCGGGATTTGGCCGATGGCGAAGTGCTGCAGCTCGGCGCCGGAACAAGCGGCCACCGCCTGAGCGCGGTGCACACGCCCGGCCACGCCGCCAACCATGTGTGCCTGCTGCTGGAAGAAGATGGCCTGCTCTTCTCGGGCGACCACATCCTGAACGGCAGCACCACCGTGATTGACCCGCCCGACGGCAACATGGGCGACTACCTGCACGCGCTGGACAAACTGCATGCGCAGTGCACACTGCTAGGGGTGGAATACATCCTGCCCGCACACGGCCACGTCATTACCGGCGCGCTGGCGGCCATTGCCCACCTCAAGGCGCACCGCTTGCAGCGCGAGTCCAAAATAGCCCAGGTGATGCAGGCCAACCCGCAAGGCAACCTGGACCAGTGGCTGCCGCTGGCCTACGACGATGTGGACCCGCGCATCTGGCCGGTGGCCCGGCGCTCGCTGCTCGCGCATGTCGAGCACATCCTGCAACAACAAGACACAACCCCTAAGTGAGCGCACCATGAGTACCTTTCGCCGAGCGGCACCACCGGAACGCCCACCCGAGGCACGCGCCGAGCGTCCACGCCCCCCTTCGGACCGGCCCCGCACCGAACACCCGCGCGCCAACCGCGCAGACGCTGCAGTCCCGGGCCGTGGCTCTTACAGTCCGTCGGCCAACGCACCGGCCAAGCCATCCACCGCCAAACCCCGCATGCGCCCGCGCACGGTGGACCGCACCAAGCCCCCGGTGGCGGACGAAGGGGAACGCCTTTCCAAGCGCGTGATGCAACTCAAAGGCTGCTCGCGCAAGGAAGCCGAGCAATACATCGAAGGCGGCTGGGTGATGGTCAACGGCGTGGTGGTGGAAGACCCGCCGTTTCGCGTGCAACAGCAAACCGTCACCGTGGCACCCGACGCAACTTTGCTAACGCAGCAGGATGTGACACTCATCCTGCACAAGCCTTCCGGCTGGCTCGATGGCGTGGAGGAAGACGACGAAGAGGACGAGATTGAAGCCCCCCGCAAAGCGCCACCGCGCGGCCGGGGTGCCAAAGCAGCGCCCAAGAACGCCCGCGCCCTGCTGACCCATACCAACCGTTTTGCCCACGATGCGTCGGGCATCCGGCCCCTGAAACGCCACCTGTTGCACCTGGAAGCCGACGTTCCGCTGGAAACCGGTGCCAGTGGCTTGGTGGTGTTTACGCAAGACTGGCGCACCACGCGCAAGCTTAGCGAGGACATCGCCGCCATGGAGCACGAGCTGATTGTGGACGTGCGCGGCGAAGTGCAGCCCGAGGCTCTGCAAAAGATCGCCCGTGCCCTCAATGACGAGCGCAGGCCACTGCCGCACACCAAGTTCAGCGTCAACAGTTCTACCCCCGAGGTGAGCAAACTGCGCTTTGCCATCAAGGGGGCGCACCCCGGACTGGTGGCTTTTCTGTGCGAACGGGCCGGCCTGGAAATTCTGGCCATGCGGCGCATCCGCCTCGGGCGCGTCACCCTGAGCGACCTGCCTGCGGGCCAGTGGCGCTACCTGGCGGCGCACGAAAAGTTCTGACGTCCCAGTAAAAAACGCGCCCTAGGGCGCGTTTTTTGTGGGGGTTTCGCTCAGGACGCGATGTAAGTCTGCAACTGGTTAATCGTGGTTTCCTGCTCCGCGATGATTTCGTCCATCAGGTCGCGTATTGAAATCATGCCCAGCACCTTGTCGCCGTCGATCACCGGCAAGTGGCGAATCTTTTTCTGGCTCATCAGGGCCATGCATTCCCGGGTCCGGGTCTGGGCGCTGACCGTCAGCACCTTGGCCGTCATGATGTCCTGAACCTGGGTGTCTTTAGACGACTTGCCGGCCAGCGCAATCTTGCGGGTGTAGTCGCGCTCGGAGAATATCCCGACCAACTTGCCCTGATCCATCACGACCAAAGCGCCTACGTCGCGGTCCGCCAGAGTTTGCAGGGCGTCAAAAACGCTGTCTTGCGGTTTGATGAGCGCAATGGAATCTTGATTTTTTAACAACTCGCGTACGGGTCGCATAAGGCCTCCGATGAATGGTGAACAGTGCGTTAACCATACCGCAAAAATGGAGGCAAAAGTGTGAAGCCCACCGATAAGCCGGATTCTGTGCATGAGGGTTTCCCCTCACGTGACCACCATTACTCTGGGCCGCCGGTCACCCGGACGGCTCGATGCTACCTACCCGCACACTCCGGGGGCCCCGTCAACGTGTGCCTACTTGGTATTGCTGCGCGTAGAGATTGCCCGTTTCACCTGGCCTGGGCTAAGCCCAAGCCAACTCGTCTCTGTTGCTCTAATCCTCACCTTAGGGCCAACCGCTTGCGCGGTCGACTGGTCGGTGGACAGCCGTTAGCTGCTACGCTGCCCTATGCAGTCCGGACGTTCCTCCAGTGCTCTGTTTCCAGAATTGCACCAGCGGTGGTCTGGTGGGCTTCACGCCCCGATTATCGGTTACCGCAAAGTTGGCATATCCATATAACAATTTCGGTAGAAAAACTGGCCCACAATGGCGCCACAAAATTCCATTTCAGGAGCATCCATGCGCTTTGACAACGTTCTGCAATCCATCGGCAATACGCCCCATATCCGCATCAACCGCCTGTTCGGCAATACCCACCAGGTGTTTGTGAAGTCCGAACGCGGCAACCCCGGCGGCTCCATCAAGGACCGCATCGCCTTGGCCATGGTCGAGGCCGCCGAAAAGAGCGGTGAACTGAAGCCGGGTGCCACCATCATTGAGCCCACTTCGGGCAACACGGGCGTCGGTCTGGCGCTGGTCGCCGCCGTCAAGGGCTACAAGCTGATTCTGGTCATGCCTGACAGCATGTCCATTGAGCGCCGCCGGCTGATGCTGGCCTACGGCGCCAGCTTCGATTTGACCCCGCGCGAAAAAGGCATGAAGGGCGCCATCGCCCGTGCACAAGAACTCGCCGAACAAACCCCGGGCGCCTGGATTCCCCAGCAGTTTGAAAACCCCGCCAACATCGATGTGCATGTGCGCACCACGGCGCAGGAAATCCTTAACGATTTCCCTGGTGGCGTAGACGTCCTCATCACGGGCGTGGGGACCGGTGGCCACCTGAGCGGTGTGGCTACGGTGCTCAAAGCCAAGTGGCCACAACTCAAGGTGTTTGCGGTCGAGCCCAGCGCTTCGCCCGTCATCAGTGGCGGCGCGCCATCGCCCCACCCGATCCAGGGCATTGGTGCCGGCTTTATCCCCAAAAACCTGAAGACCGAGTTGCTGGACGGCGTGATTCAGGTGGACGCCGAACCAGCGCGCGAGTACGCCCGTCGCAGTGCGCGCGAAGAGGGCTTGCTGGTGGGCATTTCCAGCGGCGCCACCCTGGCGGCCATCGCGCAGAAGTTGCCCGAGATTCCAGCGGGCGCCACCGTGCTGGGCTTTAACTACGACACCGGCGAGCGCTATCTGTCAGTGGAAGGCTTCCTGCCCACCTAAGCCAACGCCTGAGCGCACCCCGATCAAGGCCCGGCAACGGGCCTTTTTGATGGGCATAGCCCCACGCAAACGCGGCGGTTTCGTATCATTGGCGCCTTGCTTGATCACCACGAGCCGCCATGATCCGAATTACCGAACTCAAACTTCCGCTCACCGCCATTCCTGTTGCGGTGCGCCGCGCCGCCGACGCACCGTCTGAAACCGATGCCGACCGGGCGCCGGTGGCGCATCCGGTAGAGGCCCTCACCCGCCTGGCCGCACAAGCCCTGCATATCGAACCCTCGGACATCAGCGCCTTGCAGGTCTTCAAACGCAGCTTTGATGCGCGCAAGGCCGACCTGGTGGTGGTTTACATCGTCGACATCACGCTGGCACCGGCACTGGAAGAAAGGCTGCTCACCCAGTTTGCTGGCCACCCGCACATTGGCGGCACGCCGGATATGGAATATCGATTGGTCACCCAGGCCCCCGCCAAGCTGGCCGAGCGCCCGGTGGTGGTGGGCTTTGGCCCCTGCGGCATGTTTGCGGCGCTGGTGCTGGCGCAAATGGGCTTCAAACCCATCGTGCTGGAACGCGGCAAAACTGTGCGGGAACGGACCAAGGACACCTGGGGTCTTTGGCGCAAAAAGAACCTGAACCCCGAAAGCAATGTGCAGTTTGGCGAAGGCGGAGCCGGCACCTTCTCCGACGGCAAGTTGTGGAGCCAGATCAAGGACCCGCGTTTCTTGGGCCGCAAACTGATGCACGAGTTTGTGCTGGCCGGCGCGCCCCCCGAAATCCTGTACGAGGCGCATCCGCACATTGGCACCTTCAAACTGGTCAAAGTGGTGGAAGGCATTCGCGCGCAGATCACCGCCCTGGGTGGCGAAATTCGGTTTGAGCAGCGGGTGGTCGATGTGCTGCTGGAGCCGCACGCCGACGGCCACCAACTCACCGGGCTTCAGGTGCTCGACGTGCCCAGCGGCCAGGTCCACACCTTGGCGGCGACGCAGGTGGTGATGGCGCTGGGCCACAGCGCACGCGACACCTTTGCCATGCTCTACGAGCGCGGTGTGGCCATGCAGGCCAAGCCCTTTTCGGTAGGCTTTCGCATTGAGCATCCCCAAAGCGTGATCGACCAAGCGCGCTGGGGCCGCCACGCCGGCCACCCCATGCTCGGCGCGGCCGACTACAAACTGGTGCACCACGCCGCCAATGGCCGTGCGGTCTACAGCTTTTGCATGTGCCCCGGCGGCACCGTGGTGGCGGCCACCAGCGAACCGGGCCGCGTGGTGACCAACGGCATGAGCCAATATTCGCGCAATGAGCGCAACGCCAACGCCGGTATGGTCGTCGGCATTGACCCCAGCGACTACCCGCAAGACGCGGCCACCTTTGTCGCCGCCTTTGGTGAAGAAAAAGGCCACCGCTATGCGCAGGAAGCTACCGCCCTGCGCGCGCTCGACCCGAATGCCGCCCATCCGCTCTCGGGCATTGCGTTCCAGCGCAAGCTCGAAGCCGGCGCCTACATGCTGGGTGGCGAAAGCTACGAAGCGCCCGGACAATTGGTGGGCGACTTTCTGGCAGGCAAGCCCTCGCAGGAATTCAAAAGCGTGCTGCCTTCCTACAAACCCGGCGTGCACCTGGGCGACCTGGCCCCCAGCCTGCCGGACTACGCTATTGAGGCGCTACGCGAAGCACTGCCCGCTTTTGGCAAAAAGATCCGTGGTTTTGACATGCACGACGCCGTGCTCACCGGCGTCGAGACCCGCACTTCATCGCCCCTGAAGATGCCGCGCGGCGATGACCTGCAAAGCACCAATGTACGCGGCCTCTACCCGGCCGGCGAAGGCGCCAGCTACGCCGGTGGCATCATGTCGGCAGGGGTGGACGGAATCCGCGTGGCGGAGGCGGTGGGGTTGGCGCTGACGGGGTGATTTGGGTCCGCAACTCTTCGTTTTGCCCCGAACAGCCCCCCTGAATACCGAACTTAAGCAGCAAACACTTCCTGCATCGCAACCAGCACAGACGCCAGCGTCTTTGCGGATACTGCACCCAGTCGCTTGGACAGCCGCAGCTTATCGACTGCCCTCAGTTGGTCCAGCACGATCAGGCCTTTGGTTCCAGCGTGCGTTAACGGTATCCGGAACGGTGCCGCAAAGCCCTTGGAGGTCATGGGTGCCACGATAACGGTCCGCAGGTGCTCGTTCAATTCCGGCGGCGAAATGACGACACAGGGGCGCGACTTCTTGATTTCGCTGCCCACGGTGGGATCCAGGTTTACCAACCAGATCTCGCCACGCTTCACCATGTCAGTTCGCCATCGTCCGCATTGCCAAACTCGCCCATCAGCAAGCCTTCGTCTTGCTGGGCAGCGACTGCCGCCGCAGCTTGTGCCCAGCCTGTACGGGCTGGCTGGGCTGGTTTGCGCAGAATGAGGGCACCATTCTCCACTTCCACAATGGCGCTCGCCGCATCTTCCAGCCCGGCTTGGGCAAGCAGTGGCTTCGGCAAAACCACACCTTTGCTGTTACCGATGGTTCGAATAGCAATTTGCATCATGTCTCCTGTTGCAACAATGTTATTCCAGGCAACAAGCAAGGTCAACCCGAAACAACAAAGTAAATCCCCATGAGAAAGGGCCCCGAGGGGCCCTTTGCTTACTGCGCGTTCTGCAACGCCGCAATCCGCTCTTCAATCGGAGGGTGCGTGCTGAAAAGTTGACCGATGCCGCCGGCAATACCCATGGCGGCGACGCTCTTGGGCAATTCGCCGGGGGTCATGCCACCCAGGCGGGCCAGGGCGTTGATCATCGGCTGCTTGCGGCCCAGCAGTTGGGCGGCGCCTGCGTCAGCGCGGAATTCGCGCTGGCGTGAGAACCAGGCCACGACGATGGCGGCGGCAAAGCCCAGCACAATGTCCAGCACGATGGTGGTGATCATGTAACCGATGCCGGGGCCCGAATCGCGGTCGTCACCTTTGCGCAAGAAGCTGTCCACCGCATAGCCGATGACACGGCTCAGGAACACCACAAAGGTGTTCATCACGCCTTGAATCAGGGTCATGGTCACCATGTCGCCGTTGGCAATGTGGGCGACTTCGTGGCCGATCACGGCTTCAATTTCCTCGCGGGTCATGCCTTGCAGCAAACCGGTGGACACCGCCACCAGCGCGGAGTTCTTGAAGGCGCCGGTAGCAAAGGCGTTGGGTTCGCCCTCAAAAATGCCGACTTCGGGCATGCCGATACCGGCCTTGTCCGCAAACTTGCGCACGGTGTCCACAATCCAGGCCTCGTCGGCATTGCGCGGTTGGTCAATGACCTGCACGCCCGACGACCACTTGGCCATGGGTTTGCTGATCAGCAGCGATATCGTGGCGCCGCCAAAGCCCATGATGAGGGCAAAGCCCAGCAGGGCGCCCAGGTTCAGTCCGTTGGCGGTCAGGTAACGGTTGACACCCAGCAAGCTGGCCACTACGCCGAGCACGGTGACAACCAGAAGATTGGTCAATACAAATAACAAAATGCGTTTCATGGTTTCCTCAAAAATCAGCGCTCCTAAGGCGCGACAGACCTGATGTTAGGGCCTCCGCGTGACGTTTCAAGAACCGCCCGCCAAGTGCACAGCGAATTTATGGGTTTTCAGGGGCTGGATTAGCCCCTCGTTGGCGCGGTGCCCGAAAAACACTGGGGTCGGCGTAAAACCCCGCGTCTTCGTTCGCCGGCCACCAACCCGGCACCCCCAGCACCGGCAAATGCGCAAATGGCTTGGCCGCCAGCAGTCCGGCAGTCAAAACCTGCTCCAAGCACTGATCGATGTCGGCCAAGGCACGGCTAGGGTCCATCACCCTGAACACGTGGGCAGTTATGGGTTTGCGGGGCGCCACCAGCTTTTCGGTCAGAGCATGGCCAAAGAGAATCAACTGGGCCCGCTCCCACAACGCGCGCTCCGTCACAAACAGCCGCTGCCAGTCTTTGGCAGCCAGGGCCTCCCACAGCGCGTCCGGCGCCTGCAGCAGGGCGACGTTTTCATCAAACAGGGTGAGCGCATCACGGGCCGGGCCGCGCACCGGCTGAATGCCGGTCTGGGCGATCTGTTCGGCCTGTAGCGCATTCAGACGCAGTTTGGTGCGCGGAAAGTGCATCCAGGCCAGGCCATTGAAAAAGTCGTGCAGCCCGTCGCGCGTGGGCACGCAACCGGTGTCAAAAATATGCTGTTCGTAGGCCACGCCGGGCGGCAGATCCGCCTGGGGAATAAAGCGCTTGGGCGCGCGCTGCGCGGCGTTGAGTGCCGCAGCAACCGAAGCCCCTTCTGCAACCTGCCGGGCAATCGCCTCGCCGGGGTCGCGCCAGACCTGCAGCCAGGGCGCGTCCCAACAAATAGCTTCTAGACCATGCGCCACGCCAAGGGCTCACCGGCTGCCAGGGGTTTGAGTTGGGCCTCACCAAAGGCAAAGCTTTCGGGGGGAGTCCAGCTTTCGCGCCGCAACGTGATGCTGCCTGCATTGCGCGGCAAACCATAAAAATCGGCACCGTGAAAGCTGGCAAAGCCTTCCAACTTGTCGAGCGCACCGGCGGCATCAAACGCCTGTGCATACAGTTCCATGGCGGCGTGCGCGGTGTAGCAACCGGCACAACCGCTGGCGTGCTCTTTCAGGTGGGCCGGGTGCGGTGCGCTGTCGGTCCCCAAAAAGAACTTGGGGCTGCCGCTGGTGGCAGCCTTCACCAGCGCCTGGCGATGGGTTTCACGCTTGAGCACCGGCAGGCAGTAATAGTGCGGGCGAATGCCACCGGTGAAGATGGCGTTGCGGTTGTACAGCAGATGGTGGGCGGTCAGCGTCGCGGCGGTGAAACGGTCGGCTTCCTGCACGTACTGCGCGGCTTCCAGGGTGGTGATGTGCTCAAAAACGATCTTCAGTTCGGGGAAGTCCCGGCGCAGCGGAATGAGCTGGGTGTCAATAAACACGGCCTCGCGGTCAAACAGATCGATGTCGCTCGACGTCACTTCGCCGTGCACCAGCAGCAGCAAACCGGCGCGCTGCATGGCTTCCAGCGTCTTGTAGGTCTTGCGCAGGTCGGTCACTCCGGCGTCGCTGTTGGTGGTGGCACCGGCGGGGTACAGCTTGGCTGCCACCACGCCGGCGTCCTTGGCGCGCTGGATTTCATCGGCAGGCAGGTTGTCGGTGAGGTAGAGCGTCATCAAGGGCTCAAACGACACACCTGCCGGAACCGCGGAACGAATGCGGTCGCGGTAGGCCACGGCCTGCGCGGCGGTGGTCACCGGCGGCTTGAGGTTGGGCATGATGATGGCGCGACCAAACTGCGCAGCGGTGTGGGGCACGACGGCTTCAAGGGCGGCGCCGTCGCGCACGTGCAGGTGCCAGTCGTCCGGGCGGGTAATAGTGAAGGTGTTCAGTGCAGAAGTCATCCCGGTATTGTCCCCGCACTTTTGCCGTTCAATAGATGCTCCCAAAGCGCCTGGGCCGCGCTTTTGTGCGTTTTGCCGCCGCTGCGCAGGCCCTCTTTGCCATGCGGGCGTTCGCGGTAGGCGCGGATTTCCAGCTTGACCTGCAAGGGTGGCATCAGCGGCGACACCGCACTCACCAGTTTTTTGGCCTTTATCTCCTTGCGGATGGCGCTTTGCGGAAGGAAGGCGATGCCATGCCCCTCCAGCGCCATTGCCTTCAGACCCTCGGCCATGTCGGTTTCGTATACGCGGTCCAGGTGCATGGCGGTTCCCGCATCCTTCAGCAGGGTGTCCACCACCAACCCCAGATAGGCACCGGGTGCGTAACCCAGGTATGGCAGCGGGTGGTCCTGCCGGCCCGGCAACTGGAACTGCGCCAGCCCATTCACGTCAGCGCGCGAATACGGCGCCACAATTTCTTCACCCAGGCTCACCATTTCGTAACGCTCGCTGTCGAACTGAAACGGCTGCGACTGGTGGTGGTAGGCAATCAGCAGGTCGCAACTGCCTTCCACCAGGCGCATCACCGCGTCGTGCACATTGAGCGCAATCAAACGGCTCTTGATCGGGCCAAAGCTGTCGCGCAGGCTGCTCACCCAGGCCGGGAAGAAGGTAAACGCCAGCGTATGCGGCACGGCAAACTCAATAAAGTCCTGCCCCGCCGATGAGTGCCCGCGCAGCATGGCGCGGGTGGTTTGCAGGGACTGCAGCATTTCCAGCGACTGGTCGTACAGCGTTTCGCCGGCCGGGGTGAGGCGCGTGGGATACGAACTGCGGTCCACCAGATCGGTGCCAGCCCATGCCTCCAGCGACTGGATGCGCCGCGAAAACGCCGGCTGGGTGACGTGGCGCAGTTGCGCGGAGCGGCTGAAACTGCGTGTTTCAGCCAGGGAGACAAAGTCTTCAAGCCATTTGGTTTCCATAGGACTTACTTCTTGATGGGCTTGCGCCGGGTGGCGGGAATTGTTTGGTTCTGGTGCTGCTCCAGGGCCAGCAGCAAGCTGGTCCGGTGATCGCGCGCCACGGTTTGCCAAGGCAGGTCGGTCAAGGCCCCTTCCAGCGCCCAGAGCAGGTTGAGGCTGGCGCGTGGCGAAAGGCTTTTGACCTTGGCGTAGGCGGCCACAGAACCGAGTTTGCGCAATTGGGCGAGGGTCTGAATACCGGCGACGACCAGCATCTCCTGCGACTTCGGGCCCAGGTTGTTCAGGGCAGAAATGGCTGCGTTTGGAGCCAGCGCAGGGGCTGGTTTCGTGGACCGGGGGCGAGGCACCTTGGGTGGCGGCAGCGCATCGAAAGTCGCCCGCACCAGGGCGTTCATCCAGGCGCGGTCATCCCAAAAGTCGGCATTGACCAGCAGATGCGGCCGGGCACCGGGAAACGGAGCGCCTTCGCGGTCTTCTTTCATCAGACGCCGACCGGCATCGCTGGGTTTGAGAAACAGTTGCTCGTCGCACACCAGCCCCACCGGGCGACCCGCGAAATACAGGCAGTACTCGCCAAACATCTTGCGGCAACTAACCTGGCGGCTGTCGGACAAGACATCCAACAAAAAATCCATGGTGCTTTGAGAGGTGGCCATTGGCGTGCGATCTCGCTTGGTTCTTGGAAATGGATTTTGCCTGTCAATCGCACGAAAAGGCCAACACTGTTCACGGCGAGTGTTTTTTGCCGCACCAACGCCAGCACATAGGGCTCACTGTTGGGCCTGGCGGAACCCCGCCCCACTTCTCTTGAAGCTGGAGGTCCTATGACAAGAGAACCGTATGAACAAAAAAGAGCAGCAGCAGACTTCTGGAAGCGCTATTTCGACAAATTCCGGCGGCCTATTGGCACCAGCGAAGTGTCCGAGACGGCCCCCGCGCCCCTGGTTGTCAACGACACAACGGCTGCCGTTCCGCCACCTGCACCATCGGCAGTTCGCCCGCGCAACAGCACTCCCCTGCGCCGCCCCTAAACCGCCACGTCGGCCGTTTGCTGCAAGGCCCACATCTGGGCGTAGCGACCGGCCTGCGCCAATAGCCCGGCGTGCGTGCCCCGCTCAATGATGCGCCCGGCTTCCATCACCAGAATTTCGTGGGCATCCACCACCGTGGACAAGCGGTGCGCAATCACCAGCGTGGTCTTGTTCTGCGAAACACTTTGCAACTCGGCCTGAATCGCCCGCTCGTTGGCCGAGTCCAAGGCCGAGGTCGCCTCGTCAAAAATCAGGATCGGCGGGTTCTTCAGCAAGGTGCGCGCAATCGCCACGCGCTGCTTTTCGCCGCCCGACAATTTGAGCCCGCGCTCACCGACCATGGTGTCGTAGCCCTTGGGGGTGGAGCTGATAAACGCATGGATATGTGCCGCTTTGGCCGCAGCCTCAACCTCGTCCCGGCCGCAACCGGGACGGCCGTAGGCAATGTTGTATTCCACGGTGTCGTTGAACAGCACCGTGTCTTGCGGCACGATGCCAATGGCTTGGCGCACCGAGGCCTGGGTGACCCGCTGAATGTTCTGCCCAGCAATCTGAATAGCGCCCTGCTGCACGTCGTAAAAGCGGTACAACAGGCGCGCCAGCGTGGACTTGCCCGAACCCGATGGTCCCACCACCGCCACCGTCTTGCCCGCCGGAATTTCAAAACTGATGTCATGCAGGATGGTTCGCGCCGGCTTGTCCTTGGCCGCACCCGCGCTGCCCGCCGGGTCATAGGAAAACGTGACGTGATCAAAGCGTACGCTAGCCTCGCCGCCCTGCAGTTGCAGGGGCTGGGCGTTGGGCACATCGGCAATTTCGCGCTCACGCTCCATCAGGGTGAACATCTTTTCCAGGTCGGTCAGGCTTTGCTTGATCTCGCGGTAAATCACCCCCAGAAAGTTCAGCGGAATGTAGAGCTGGATCATGAAGGCGTTGACCATCACCAAGTCACCCAGCGTCATGCGCCCGTCCACCACGCCCTGCGTAGCGCGACTGAGCATGGCCACCAGCGCAATCGCGATGATGAGTTGCTGCCCGGTGTTCAGGATGCTGAGGGTGGTCTGGCTTTTGATGGCGGCACGGCGGTAGCGCTGCAGGTTTTCGTCATAGCGCTGCGCTTCGAACTCTTCATTGTTGAAGTACTTGACGGTTTCGTAGTTCAACAACGAATCAATGGCGCGGCTATTTGCGGTGGAGTCCAGCTCATTCATCGTCTTGCGGAACTGGGTGCGCCATTCGGTCACGGTGATGGTGAACGTGATGTAGACCACCAGCGCAGCGATGGTGATCCAGGCAAACCACATATCGAATTTGACCGCCAGCAGGCTCAATACCAGCACCACCTCAATCAGCGTCGGAATGATGCTGTAGAGCGAATAGCTGATGAGTGAATGCACGCCGCGCGTGCCGCGCTCAATGTCCCGGGTCATGCCGCCGGTCTGGCGCTCCAGGTGGAAACGCAGGCTCATGGCGTGCAGGTGGCGAAACACCTGCAAAGAAATGCTGCGCGCCGCCCCTTCGGTGGCTTTGGAAAAGACCAGTTCACGCAACTCGGTGAACAGCGAGGTGGACAGGCGCAGGGCACCATAGCCGATCAGCAAGGCCACCGGCACTACCAATACGGCGGATGGATCGCCCGGCTTGATCGTCATGGCATCGACCAGGTTTTTCAGCAGCACCGGCACGCCCACATTGGCCAGCTTGGCGCCGACCATAAAGCCCAGCGCCGCCAGCACGCGCCACTTGTAGGCCCACAAGTAAGGAAACAGCCTTGCTAGGGTATCCCAGTCGGTGTGGGTCTTGGGCTGCACGGCTGATGCGGCGGGTGGTGAAGATGAATGGGCAGCCGGGCCGAAGGAGCGCATGGAGGACAATCTTGAAAAGTTAACTCCTGAGGATTGTGCCTATGTCCCCCAACGCCATGACCGAACCGGTTGCATTACCCGCCGACGCCGAACTGGTACTCAAAGTCATTCCCATGCCGGGGGACTGCAATGCCAATGGCGACATCTTCGGTGGCTGGGTGATGGCGCAGGTGGATATGGCGGGGTCGGTGGTTCCGGCCCGCTACACGCAGGGGCGCATGGCCACGGTTGCCGTGGACAAGTTTGTGTTCAAACAACCGGTGCGTGTGGGTGACATCCTGAGTTTCTTTTCCAAGGTGGAACGGATCGGGCGCACCTCCATTACGGTCAAGGTCGAGGTGTTTGCCGAACGCTACTTTGCACAGGGCAAATACGCCAAGGTGACGGAGGCGCTGCTGACCTACGTTGCCATCGACGAACAGGGGCGTCCGCGCGAAATTCCTAAAGATTGACGCCAGGCGAATCTTTAGCTGGCGCAACAGCCAGTGGCAAGCTGATGCGCGCATCGAGACCACACACGGCTCCGTCTTCGAATCGGTTTTGCAAATGCACCGTCCCCCCCAGGGACACGGCAATCTCGCGCGCAATCGTCAAACCTAGGCCCGCTCCTGCGTGGCCACCTGCGGTGGCAAAGGGCTGAAACAAGCGCGCCCGCAGTTCCTCTGAAATACCGCCACCCGCATCGCGAATCAGCAGGGTCGCCCAACCATCGGACTGCTTGAGCACCAGCAGCAGTGCGGCTCCCGACGGGCTGTGGCGAATTGCGTTGTGCAGGAAGTTGCGCACCATCTCGCGCAGCATCCACTCATGGGCCTGCACGGGGCATTCGCTTGCGTCCAGTTCAAAGTCCAGATCCTTCTCTGCAATCAGGGGCGACATTTCCAACACCAGAGCGCCCAGTGACCCAGCCCAGTCCAGGGGCTCGAAGCTTCGCTGCTGGCGCAACTGCTCCACCTTGGCAAAGGTCAGCATCTGATTGGTTAACTGTGTCGCGCGGTTCACCGTGGCCTCTATGCCCAGGAGGGCCTCCTGTGGCGCCTGGTCACCACGCAAGGCCGACTGCACCTGCACCTTGAGAACCGCCAGCGGCGTGCGCAACTGATGCGCCGCATCCCGCACAAAGCGTTGCTGGTTATCCAGCAAGTGCTGTAGTCGTGACATCACGCGGTTGGCGGCCTCAGTTAGCGGCTGCAACTCGCCCGGCAGTTCATGCGCGTGAATCGGCGTAAGGTCGTCTTCGCTGCGCAGGTCCAGGCGACGACTGAGCTGACGCACCGGACTGGTCACACGCTGCACGACAAACAACACCACGGCGGCAATCACAGCAATCAGCAGCGCCTGGCGCCACAGTGTGTCGAGCAGGATTTGTCGTGCCAGCGTGTGACGCAGTTCCAGCGTTTCAGCCACCTGGACGGTTGCCATGGCGCGCTCCTGCGCGGTCGCTACGGGTTGCAGCAGCACGGCCACACGGACGGCTTCGCCACGAACCTGGTCATCATAAAAATCCACCAGCGCCGCATACGGCCCCTGCTGCGGCAAGGTTCCCTGCCAGACCGCGAGCGTGGCATCGCCGTCCAGCCATTGGCCGCGCGCATCGGAAATGCGATAGACCATGCGACTGCGGTTGTCGGCCTCAAAAGCCTCCAGTGCCGCATAGGGAACGCGGGCCCGGATGCGGGCGGCATCACCCTCGCCTTCAATCTCCAACAGTTCGCCAATCGACTTGGCCGAGGCCAGCAGCGTCCGGTCATACGCCACATTCACTGCGGCCAGTGCCTGGTGATAGACGCTCACGGTGTCCACCACCACAAACAGCACAATCGGCAGCAGGATGCCGATGAGCAAGTCGCGCCGCAAGGAGCGTGCGGCACGCAGATCGCGCAGCCACTCAGGCATTGGCTTTAAGCAAATAGCCCACACCACGCAGGGTCATGAGCGTCAGGCCGGTGTCGGCCAGTTTTTTCCGCAACCGATAAGCCACCACTTCGATGGCCTCGTATTGCACCTGGGTTTCGCCGGGAAAAACGATTTCAAACAGCCTTTCCTTGGACACCGCATGGCCGGCCTTCGTCATCAGGGCGCGCAGCAGTGCCAACTCACGCGGGGGTAAATCCAGGATGCGCTGGTGCAGGTAGAGCACACCATTGTCAAAGTCGTAACGCAAGGGGCCAAACTGCACACTTTCGTCACGCGCCATGCGCTCGGTCTGTTTACGCCGATGCAGGGCACGCAAGCGGGCTTCGAGCTCGTCCAGATCAAAGGGCTTGGGAAGGTAATCGTCCGCCCCCAGGTTCAGGCCCAGCACGCGGTCGCCTACGGTGCCTCGCGCTGTAACGATGACGACGGGTTCTTCCAGACCGGCCTTGCGTGCCTGCGTAAGCACCTGCAGACCATCCTGCCCGGGCAAATTCAGATCCAGCAGCACGGCATCCGGTCGCAGACGTTGCCATTGCTCCAAGGCCGACGCACCATCGCCACAGCGATGCACGCGCATGCCGGCGCGCGTCAGGCTGCGCTCCAGGGCTGCCCCCATGGCAGCATCGTCTTCAATCAGGAGCAGTTGCATGAAACCCCGTGTTTTCCCTAGGTTTTTGGACAGGCGAATGACAGGCTGGCTGCGCATCATAGGTTTGTTTTCAAACCGAGGAGATTCTTATGCGTCGCGATACTTTTTTGAAGTCCATGGCCATTCTGGGCGTCACTGCGGGCCTGCCCTTGAGCGCACGCGCAGCCGCCAATCTGAAGATGATGATTCCGGCCAACCCTGGCGGCGGCTGGGACGGCATGGGGCGTGAATTCGGCAAGGCGCTGCTGGCCTCCAAACAGGTGGACACCGTGCAATACGAAAACAAGGGCGGTGCAGCCGGCGTCATCGGCCTGGCCCAGTTCATCAATTCCGCAAAGGGCGACCCGAATGCCCTGCTGGTCACGGGTGCGGTGATGGTGGGCGGAATCATTACCGGCAAGCCTGCCGTGTCCATGAGTCAGGTAACACCCATTGCGCGCCTGACGGCCGAATACAACGTCTTTGTTGTGCCCGCCGACTCTCCCCTGAAAACCATGAAGGACGTGGTCACGCAAATGCAGAAAGACCCGGGTAGCGTCAAGTGGGGCGGTGGTTCCCGCGGTTCCACCGAGCATATTTGCGCTTCCATGCTGGCAACCAAAGTCGGCGTGGATCCGAAGAAGGTGAACTACGTGGCGTTCCGTGGCGGCGGCGAAGCCACGGCAGCCATCCTGGGTGGCAATGTCACCGTGGGCGGCAGCGGCTACAGCGAGTTTGCCGAGTACATCAAGGCGGGCAAGATGCGCCCCATCGCCGTTACTTCCGAGAAGCGCCTGGCGAACATCAACATCCCGACCATGAAAGAACAGGGCTATGACGTGGTACTGGGCAACTGGCGCGGTGTGTACGGCGGCCCCGGCATCAGCGCCGCGCAGCGTGATGCACTGACCGAGTTGGTGATCAAGGCAACGCAAACCGATTCCTGGAAAGAGTCGGTGAGCAAGAACGCCTGGACGCCGGTACTGCTGACCGGCAAAGCCTTCGACGACTATGTTGACAACGAGTTTGCCAACCTGCGCGGCATCATGCATTTGTCGGGCATGGTGTGATTTCCTCCGATAAAGCACGGCTGCGCCAGGCCTGGGTGGCGGTGGGCGTGATGGCGCTGGCGCTGGTGCTGGCAGTAGGTGCTTATGACATTTCGTCAGAAGCAGGCTACGCCGGCATTGGTCCCAACTTTTTGCCCTGGCTGGTGAGTGCCGTACTGGCGGCATGCGCACTGGCCATGTTGTGGGAAGTACGCCACGGCGGCTTTCGCGGCATGTTGCCGCCCGAATCCGATACACCCATGTACCTGCCTGGCTTTGTCTGGGTTTCAGCGGGCATGCTGCTGAACGCGACCCTGCTCACCAGCATAGGTTTCATTTTGAGTTGCACGCTGTGCTACGTGTTTGCCGTGCGGGGCCTGCGCAACGCCGGGGCGCCCCCTGAATACCGCCTGCGCCGCTGGTTGGTGGACGCACTCACCGGGGCGGCGATTGCTGCGCCGGTGTACTGGATATTCACCAAGCTGCTGGCCATCAACCTGCCTGGCCTGACCGCTACGGGCTGGCTCTAAGAAATACAAAAAGAAAGGCGGACGCCATGGACTTGTGGAACCAACTCATGGGGGGCTTTGCCACGGCCGGTACGCCGCTCAACCTGATGTGGGCATTTATCGGTTGCGCGCTGGGTACGGCTGTGGGCGTGCTGCCCGGCATTGGCCCGGCGGTGGCGGTGGCCATGCTGCTACCCATCACCAGCCAGGTGGATATGACGGCCTCGATGATTTTTTTCGCCGGCATCTATTACGGCGCCATGTATGGTGGCTCGACCACCTCGATTCTGCTCAACACACCGGGCGAGACGGGCAGCATGGTCACCGCCATGGAGGGCAACAGGATGGCCAAGAACGGCCGGGCTGGTGCGGCCCTGGCCACGGCCGCCATCGGCTCTTTTGTGGCGGGCACGATCGCCACGGTTCTGGTGACCTTGTTTGCGCCGGTCATGGCCAACTTTGCGGTCCGGCTCGGGCCGCCTGAGTATTTTTGTCTGATGTTGCTGGCCTTCACCACCGTCAGCTCGGTACTGGGCCAAAGCACCTTGCGTGGGCTGACCGCCCTGTTCATGGGGCTTGCGGCCGGCCTGATCGGCATGGACCAGATCACCGGCCAGGTGCGCTACACCGGCGGCGTAACCGAACTGATGGACGGTATTGAAATTGTCCTGGTGGCCGTGGGACTGTTTGCTGTCGCCGAGGCATTGCACGCCGTGTTGTTCGAAGGCAAGACGGTGGAAACGCAAAACCCCATGAGCCACGTGAACATGAGCAAGGGGGAATGGCGCAGGTCCTGGCCTGCCTGGCTTCGCGGAACCTTGCTGGGTTTTCCCTTTGGCACCATCCCGGCGGGCGGCACCGAGATACCCACCTACCTCAGCTACGGGCTGGAGCGCAAACTGTCGCGCCACAAGGGCGAGTTTGGAACCACGGGGGCCATCGAAGGTGTGGCCGGGCCCGAGGCCGCCAACAATGCCGCCGTCACCGGCACACTGGTGCCCCTGCTGACGCTGGGCATTCCCACTTCGACCACGGCAGCAATCCTGCTGGGCGCATTCCAGAACTACGGCATACAACCCGGACCGCAACTGTTTGAAACATCCAGTACGCTCGTGTGGGCGCTGATTGCCTCGCTCTACATCGGCAATGTGATGCTGCTGATACTGAACCTGCCCCTGGTAGGGCTATGGGTCAAGCTCCTCAAAATTCCCAAGCCGCAGTTGTACGCGGGAATCCTGATATTTGCCACGGTGGGCGTGTACGGCATGCGCCAAAGCAGCTTTGACTTGCTGCTGCTATACGGCATCGGTGTACTCGGTGTGGTGCTCCGGCGCTTTGACATTCCCACCGCTCCGGTCATCGTCGGCATGATTCTGGGGCCACTGGCCGAAGCCCAACTACGCAATGCGTTGTCGATCGGCGAAGGCCGCTGGAGCATCTTTCTGGAGCGCCCGATGTCACTCAGCTTGCTGGCCGTGGTGGCGGCCGTGCTGGTGTTGCCCAAGGTGCTGGCACACTGGAGCCGGGCGCGCACCCAAGGGGCGGCTTCAAGGCCCTGAGAACGGCTATTCGAAGCGGAAGTCTTTGTGGCAGGCCTTACAGCTAGCGGTCACGTCATCTACCGCTTTCTGTACCGCTGCGAGTTGGCCACTTTGGGCCGCCACCACCAATGCCTTCACCGAAGACTGGTAGTGCTGCTGCGCCTGCTTGAATGCGTCGGCCTGGCTCCACACCTCGGGACGAGACCGCGTGGGCGGGTAGTTGCCGTCGGCGGTGAAATAGACCCAGGGCTTGCTGGAGAGCTTTTCCAGATCCTGCGCCATGGTCAAAAATTCATCGGCTTTGTATTCACGCCGGCCGCCGGCGACCAAGCCAATCGGTTCCAGCGTCCGCGTGAATTGCTTGAAGAGTGCGCGCCGCTTGGTAAGCACCTGATCGGGATGGGTGTCTTTGGGCTCCTCCATGCAAGCGACTAAGCCAAGACTGATCGCAACACAAACCGCAGCAGAGAGCCCACGCATCGCTTTATTTTTCATTACACAGATCATCAATCGACGCATGGTTTACTGCGCGATTGCCCGGGGCTGGCTGCTGGCCTCGGGCGCTTTATTGCACACCACATTGTTCAAGTCCGGGCCACTCAGGCGCAAAGTCCGGCCGTCATCAAACACAATTTCTTTCGGCGGAGCAAAGCCCAACACGTTGCGGTCATTGGCAAACCCTTGCCAGTCAAACTGATTCTGGCTCACCGCACCATCCAGCAGTCCGCTGGCCGACTTGATCTGCACCCGGCCCGCTCCATGTGCATAGGAAATGGAAAAATTACCCGCAGGACTGGCACATTCGTAGCGGTCCAGCTTGGTGGGCGGCGGCAACAAGCCCCCATTGCGCAGGGCGTCCCATGCGATGCTGCCCACCACATACAACACGGCGATGCCCACCAGGGTGTAAAAAACGTAGGGGATGGTCTCAATGCGCCAGAGCGTACGGCGCTCGCCGGAAGGGTCTTGTTTATTCATGCGCCGATTATCGGTGGCCGCTGTCAAGAAACGATGTATGCGCCGCAGCCGGTGGACAACAGGGTGCCGTCCGGGCCGGAAAACTCCATCCGGGTTGATGCCACCCGTGATCCGAGCCGGATGACCTCTGCCCGCACATCAAAGTGCTCGCCAATTCCGGGCCGCAAGTAGTCCACACGCAAGTCGATGGTTCCCAGTTTGATGAAACGGTGCAGGCGGGCCTCGACCGATTCGTCCATATGCCGCGCTCCCACTGCCGCCAACACCGCGATGCCGCCCATGGCATCGAGGGTTGCGCTGATCACGCCACCGTGCAGGCGGTTATAGGCGGGATGGCCCACCAATTGCGGACGCATGGCGATGCGACCGCACACCACCGTCGGTGTTACCGAGGTTATTTTCAGTCCGAGGGTCCGGTTAAAGACGATGTCATGCTCAAAGATGTGCGTGAGCTTTTCGACAAACTCGGGTTCAAATTCAACTACTGCTTTTTTTGGCATGGCTAGGGTTTGAATCGTTGGGGCACCACCGTGCGGAGTCTGCGCAGGGCGCAGCCGCACGAGGTTCTGGTGATGGTGTGGACTATTTGTCTTTCAACTTGCCGCGCGGTGCGACATAGGTCGTAATGGTGGGGCGAACTGGCTCGCCCAGGCCCGACGCGGCGCGCGGAGGCGAAGTGTCCTTCTTGGGCTTTTTCGCTTCCTTGTTGGATTTTTGCTGACCCTTTGCCATGGTGAATTGCCCTCGCGGTGGTTAATGATGAAGCTGACCGCAGAGCAATCGCGCTGCAGTCTAATACGCAGTGTATGACAGCACCCCTTGCCATCGATGAATCGGAAGTGACAGTCACCGCCGTGCGCGCGCAGGGGGCGGGTGGCCAGAATGTGAACAAGGTGTCGAGTGCCATCCACCTGCGTTTTGATATTCCGGCCTCTTCGCTACCGGACGGGGTGAAGGAACGGCTGCTGGCGCTGCGCGACAACCGCATAACGCAAGACGGCGTACTGATCATCAAGGCGCAGCAGCACCGAACCCAGGACATGAACCGGCTGGACGCTTTCTCGCGGCTGCATGAGCTGGTCAACAGCGTGGCGCGCCCTCCGCGTGTTCGCCGGGCCACCCGGCCGACGCGGGCGTCGCGCGAGCGGCGTCTGGAAGGGAAAAGTCAGCGCTCCGGCATCAAGCAACTGCGCGGAAAGACCGGGCTGCAGGACTGATCTTTAGAGAAAGTTGCCCACGTTAAGCAACGCCAGAATGCCCATCACGGCAAACATGGCAGCGGCCACGCCGTGCACCAGCTTGAGAGGAATGCGCGAGGCAAACCGGTCGCCCACAAACACGGCAGGTACGTCAGCAATCAGCATGCCGAGCGTAGTGCCGACCACCACCCAAATTGGATCGCTGAACTTGGCGGCCAGCGCAATAGTGGCGATTTGGGTTTTGTCGCCCATCTCTGCCAGGAAAAAAGTCACCAGCGTGGCACCAAACACGCCCACCTGCCGGGCAATTTGTGTTTCCTCTTCCTCAATTTTGTCGGGCACCAGCGTCCACGCCGCCATGGCCAGGAACGACACGCCCAGCACCCAGCGCAGGGTTTCCGGTGTCAGCAGGGAGGTGATCCATGCACCCAAAGCGCCGGCCAGGCCATGGTTGACCACGGTGGCGCAAAAGATACCAGCGATGATGGGCAGGGGTTTTTTGAATCGGGCGGCGAGAATAAACGCCAGCAATTGGGTTTTGTCACCGATTTCGGCGAGTGCGACCACGCCAGTCGAAAAAAGTAGGGCTTCCATCGCCCTATTGTAGGAAGCCGCAGCGTGCGCTCCTCAGCGGTTCAGAACACGCCCTTTTGATTGAGAAACCGGCCCAGCAACCGATCCGAGTTGTGCATGTGGCCAATCAACCAGTCCTTGATTTTCTGCAGCACCAGCATGTCGCCCTCGCCGCTCTTCTTTTGCAGAATCAGGCGCAACTCGCCGACCAACTGCCCATGTTCCTGGTCGTGTGCGTCCTGCTGCGGGTAGGCGTGCTCAGCCATGAGCCGGTGCTCGGTCTGAAAATGGAACGCTGCATAGCGGATGAGTTCGTCAAAGCGTGATTCCACATGCTCCAGCGTGGATTCCGCCAACAAGGTGTGATTCAACTCGTTCACCATGCGAACCAGGTGGCGGTGCTGGTCGTCAATTTCCGCCACCCCCACCAAGTTGGCGTCATGAAATGGAATCCAACTAGTGCCGAAGGCTGAGGCATGTGAGCGGGCGTCTGACACCGCAAATGACTGACTGCCCTGCGCCTTGCAGACGTACATAGCCCGGTCGGCTGCGGACAGCAGCGAATCCATCTCCACCGCGTTGTCCGGGAACAGGGCGATGCCGATGCTCACACCCACTTTGCAGAGGTTTCCACAAGGCAAAACTATGTCCTGTCGCATCGCATCAATCAGTTTGGAAGCAATGTGGGCGGCCTCATCCGGAGACTCCAGGTTGCCCACAATCACGGCAAACTCATCTCCGCCCAGCCTGGCCACGGTGTCGGTTTCGCGCACACAGGCCAGCCAGCGCGTGGCCACCGTGCGCAACACCAGGTCGCCGGCATCGTGACCGTAACGGTCATTGACCGGCTTGAAAGCGTCCAGGTCGGCAAACAGCAAGGCGACATGCTTGCCGCTTCTTCGGGCTGCCGAGCATTCCTGGGACAGGCGATCAAAAAACAAGGCACGGTTGGGCAGATCGGTCAATCGGTCAAAGTTGGCCTGGTGCCAAATCAGTTCGGCCGATTGCTGCTGCTCTGTCAGGTCCTTGATAAAGCAATAGAAGCGCCCACCACCCAGTGCCGAATACGAAGCCACCACCTCGGTCGGCCAGCGCGTGCCGTCTTTTTTGCGGTGCACGGTGACAAATCGCTCACTGCCGTTGCGCACGATGCGCTCCATGCGGGCCGCAACTTCGGGCAAGTTGTCAAAACAGTCAATTTCGGGAATGGCGAGGTTCAGCAACTCGTCGTGGCTGTAGCCCGATAAACGCTCGTAGGCCTGATTCACTTCCAGCAGTCGTCCCTGTGCATCGGCAATCCAGAAACCATCGCTGCTGGATTGCACCGCCATGCGGAATTCGGCGTTGCGGTCTTGCAAAGCTCGCTCGGCGATTCGTTGCGCCGTAATGTCTTGGAAGGTCGCGTAAACGCCTTGCAAGGCGTCTGACCCACTGGCGCGGATGGGCACAGCATTGACATGAATCCAGGTGTGGCTATTGGTACTGGGATTGAAGATGCCCATCACCACGTTGGATACCGGAGCCCCGGTGCGCAGCACCTGCATGGCGGGGTGGGTGTCGCCATGAAACGGGCTGCCGTCTTCATGCAAGGATTGCCAGGCAGGGTCAATCGAGGAGACGCCCAGCATCTGGTCCAGCGTCAGACCCAACATGGTTTGGGCAGCCGCGTTGGCAGCAATGATTTTTCCGGTTAGGTCCTGAACCACCACACCGCTAGGCAGGGTCTCGAGAATTGCACGGCAAAAGGGCTCAGCCCCCAGTCCGAAAGTACCTGCCACGCCCACCCTCCCAATTCAGTTTGTTACTGCACACAGTATCGAACTTTGTTAGGTATGGCAAGGCGCTTTCGAGGCGCTGATGGGGCAATGTCGGCAATACATCACAAGCCGGAAAAATCGGGTTTACGTTTTTCCATGAATGCGCCAAACGCCTCGCGGGCAGCGGGCTCGCCCAACATGCGGCCAAAAATCTGGGCTTCTTCGTCAATCAGCGCCAGCACCTGGCTTTGCTGCCCCTTTTTCATCAGGCGTTTGGTCTCCACCAGGGAGGTCATTGGCTTGGCGGCCAACTTGCGCGCCTGGGTCTGGGCAACGGCGTTGGCTTCGGTGGGCGGCACGATGCGGTTCACCAGCCCCACCTCCAGCGCGGCTTCGGCCATGAACGGCTCACCGAGTAGCAAGGCCTCCGCCGCGCGGTGGTAGCCCAGCATTTGTGGCACCAACAAACTGGACGCCGCCTCGGGGCACAAACCCAGGTTTACAAAGGGCATCGCAAATGCCGCGTTGTCACCGGCATAGACCAGATCGCAGTGAAACAGCAAGGTGGTGCCGATGCCCACCGCAGGACCGCACACTGCCGCCACCACCGGCTTAGGAAAAGCCGCCAGCGCACGCAGGAAGCGCAGCACCGGCGCATCCAGGCCGGGCGCCGGGTTGTTCAAAAAGTCGGCAATGTCATTGCCGGCACTGAACACGGTGGCGTGGCCCTGAAAAACCACCACACGCGTTGCCGCATCGCCTTGCGCCTGTTCCAGCGCGTCGGCGCAGGCGGCATACATGGCCTGGGTGAAGGAGTTCTTTTTGTCCACCCGGTTCAGGGTGATGGTCATGACACCGTCGTTGCGGTCCATTAAAACGTCTTGCATGGCTTGGGTTCCTGGGTAAGGACAGGATTGGATCACTGTTTGTAATAGACGATCTGGTGCGTCGTCACCAGCAGAACGCCCTGGTCGCTCCACAACTGGCTGGTCTGGTCAAAAAAACCATTGCGAAAAGCCTGGGCGCGCGCCTGTCCCAGCAAAAATGCGTCCCCTGTGCGCTCCAGTTGCGGACTGCCAGCGTGGAAGTACACCGTCATGGACACCGTCCCCACCGGCACGTAGGTCGCACGGCGAATGAACAAGCGGGGAAAGAAGACGTCGGCCACACAAGCCAGCGATGCGAAGTCCCACGGGCGGGGCGGCTGGTCCCGCACCCAGGTCTGCGTCAGGCTGGTTTCGCCACTGCCATCCCACACCTCGGGCCAGTGGCCTTGAATAGGGCGAAACGCGTAGGCCCGGGTAAATGGCAAGGGCGGCAACACGCTAGGCGCAGCGCATTCGTGCGGCCCTGGACAGGAGGGCATGGGCTCTTCGTCGACGCTCCAGGTTTCCCGACGCAGCGCGGTTACCGCCGTGCCCGTCATCACGACCTGCCCTTGTTGTTGCACTTCAATCAGCCAATGCTGGGTTGAACGGTTGGTACGGGCGGCCCGCGCATGCACCTCAAAGCTGCCGTCCGCCACCGCCGCACAAAAATTAACCGTCAGCGCAACCGGTTCACCCTGACGTTGCGGGTGCAGCATGACGGCCTGCAATGCCTGCGCCGCGGTGATCCCACCAAACGGGCCCACCATGCCGGCGTAGGCTGGGTGCGTCTGGCCTTGCCACACACCATCGCGCAAGGGCTGCAGTGCAACCGCCGCATCAAAGGGATGCCCCACCATGGTGCAAAAGTCCCTTAGACCCGTTCAAAAATGCCGGCCGCGCCCTGCCCCATGCCCACACACATGGTCACCATGCTGTAGCGCAGCTTGTTGCGCTGCAGGGCGTGAATGGCGGTGGCCGCCCGCATGGCACCGGTTGCGCCCAAGGGGTGCCCCAAGGCGATGGCGCCGCCCATCGGATTGACCTTGTCAGGATTCAGGCCCAGCGTGTTCATCACCGCCAGCGACTGCGCGGCAAAGGCCTCGTTGAGCTCAAACCAGTCGATGTCGTCCTGCTTCAGCCCGGCGTAACGCAAGGCGGCCGGAATCGCTTCAATGGGGCCGATGCCCATGATGTGCGGCGGAACACCCTTGCTGGCAAAGCTCACAAAGCGGGCCAGTGGCGTGAGGCCGAACTGTTTGACCGCTTTTTCGCTGGCCAGAATCAACGCGCCGGCGCCGTCCGAGGTTTGCGAACTGTTGCCTGCCGTAACCGAGCCGCGCGCGGCAAACACCGTTTTGAGTTTGGCCAAGCCCTCTAGCGAGGTATCGGCACGGGCACCTTCGTCTTGCGATACGGTGCGGCGTTTCTCCATCACCTCACCGCTTTCCAGGTTGGCGCTGCGGTCCACCACCTCCACCGGCGTGATCTCGGCGGCAAAGTCGCCGCGCGCCTGTGCTGCCAACGCTTTGGTGTGCGATGCCACGGCAAAGGCGTCCTGCATGTCGCGCGTGACCTTCCATTGCTGGGCAACCTTCTCGGCGGTCAGGCCCATGCCATAGGCGATGCCGATGTTCTCGTCGTTGCCAAACATGGCCGGAGAAAACGAAGGCGCGTTGCCGGTCATGGGCACCATGCTCATGCTTTCCACGCCGGCGGCCATCATCACGTCAGCCTCGCCGACGCGGATGCGGTCGGCAGCCATCTGGATGGCCGACAGGCCCGAGGCGCAAAAGCGGTTGACGGTGATGCCGCCCACGCTGGTGGGCAAACCGGCCAGCACCGCGCCCACGCGCGCCACGTTCAGGCCCTGCTGGCCTTCGGGAATGGCGCAGCCGCAAATCAGGTCTTCAATGGCGCTCGGGTCCAGCGACGGCGCCTGGGCCAGCACGGCCTGCAAAGCCTTGACCAGCAAGTCGTCGGGGCGCGTGTTGCGGAAGTAGCCGCGGTGTGAACGGCCGATGGGCGTGCGCGTGGCAGCAACGATATAGGCGTCTTGTACTTGTTTCATCTCAGTTCCTTACGGGTTTTCCGGTGGACATCATTCCCATAATGCGTTCCTGTGTTTTCGGGTTGTTGAGCAGCGAGCCAAAGGCATTGCGCTCCAGCGTCATCAGGTATTCCTCGCTCACCAGCGTGCCGGCATCCACGTCGCCACCACACACCACATGGGCAATGAGCGACGCAATGTGGAAGTCGTGGGCGCTGATAAAGCCACCGTCGCGCATATTCACCAGCGAGCCCTTAATGGTGGCAATGCCGCTGCGACCCACCACCGGGAACAGGCGCTTGTGCGGCGCGCGGTAACCGCTGTTCGCCATGGCGCGGGCCTCGTTGATGGCAATGAACAGCAACTCGTCCTTGTGCGGCACGATGACATCGCTGTCCAGCAGATAACCGAGCTTGCGCGACTCCAGCGCACTGGTTCCCACCTTGGCCATGGCTGCCGCCGTGAAGCCTTCGGTCAGGAAGGGCAGCAGGTCTTTGCCCGTGGAGGCGGTCGCGTTTTCAGCCGCGCGGCGCGCGATATAGGTCAACCCTCCGGCACCGGGCACCAAGCCCACACCGACTTCCACCAGCCCGATATAGCTTTCCATGGCCGCCACCCGCTTGCTGGAATACACCGCCAGTTCGCAGCCGCCGCCCAATGCCAGACCGCGCACGGCGGACACCACCGGAACGTTGGAGTAGCGCAGCTTGAGCATCATCTGCTGCATTTCGGCCTCGGCGCCCTGAATCGCCTGGGCTCCGCCCATCATGAAGGCCGGCAGCATGGCCTGCAGATCGGCACCCGCAGAGAACATCTCATCCGGCGACCAGATCACCAGCCCTTGATAACTCTGCTCAGCCAGTTCCTGCGCTTGCAGCAAGCCCTCGACCACACCGGGGCCAATGGCGTGCATCTTGGTCTTGATGCTGGCAATCAGCACATCGGCATCGGCCGTTCCCGCTGCGCCCAGCGTCCACAGACGAAGGTGTTCGTCCTCATGCACGGTAGTTCCAGCCGTCTTGGCGTCGGCCGCCTTGGCACCCAACACGCTTTCTGGAAAGTGCTGGCGCGCGTACACCGGCAACTGACGCACCGGCACAAATTGCCCGGTGGTCGGGTTCCACGAGCCTTGCGGCGTGTGCACGCCGCCGGCATCGGCCACGGGACCCTTGAAAACCCAATCCGGTAGCGGTGCACTGCACAGAGCCACTCCGGCATCGATGTCTTCCTGCACCATGCGGGCCACTTCCAGCCACCCGGCCTCCTGCCACAGCTCGAACGGGCCCTGCTTCATGCCAAAGCCCCAGCGCATGCACCAGTCCACGTCGCGTGCGTTGTCGGCAATCGCTGCCAGGTGAATCGCAGCGTAATGGAAGCTGTTGCGCAGAATGGCCCACAGAAACCGGCCTTGCGGACCTTCGGCATTGCGCAGCAACTTCAGGCGCTCGGAGGCGGGCTTCTTGAGCATGCGGGCATAGACCTCGTCAGCCTTCTCGCCGGCGGGAACATAGTCTTTGGCGGCAAGGTCGAAGCGCAGAATGTCGCGCCCCACCTTCTTGAAGAATCCTGCCTTGGACTTCTGGCCCAGATTGCCCATTTCCAGCAGCGTCTTCAAGACCTCGGGCGTGGCGAAGCTGCCGTAAAACGGATCGGTCTCCAGGCTTAGCGTGTCCTGCAGCGTCTTGATGACGTGGGCCATGGTGTCCAAGCCCACCACATCGGCGGTGCGGAAGGTGCCGGAGCTGGCACGGCCCAATTTCTTGCCGGTCAGGTCATCGACCACGTCATAGGTCAGCCCGAAGTTCTGCACCTCCTTCATGGTGGCCAGCATGCCGGCAATGCCGACACGGTTGGCAATGAAGTTGGGGGAGTCTTTGGCGCGCACCACGCCCTTGCCGAGATTGCGGGTGACAAACGCTTCCAGGTCGTCCAGCACCTGCGGGCGGGTGGTGGGCGTGTTGATCAGCTCCACCAGTTGCATGTAGCGGGGCGGGTTGAAGAAATGGATGCCACAAAAGCGCGGCTTGATTTCTTCGGGCAGCACTTCGCTCAGTTTCGTAATGGACAGGCCCGAGGTGTTGCTGGCCACAATCGCGTGTGGCGCCACGAAGGGTGCAATCTTTTTGTAGAGATCGAGCTTCCAGTCCATGCGCTCGGCAATGGCTTCGATCACCAGATCGCACTCGCCGAGCACGGACATGTGCTCTTCGTAGTTGCATTGCTGGATCAGGACCGCGTCTTCGGCAACGCCCAACGGAGCGGGCTTTTGCTTTTTGAGGGCATCGACCGCGCGGGTAACGATGCCATTCTTCGGGCCTTCCTTCGCGGGCAGATCAAACAGCGCCACCGGCACCTTGACGTTGACCAGATGCGCGGCAATTTGCGCACCCATGACTCCCGCGCCCAGCACGGCGACTTTGCGGACATTAAAGCGACTCACACGGTACTCCTTCGATGGTTCATTGCGGGCCCAGTCCGGGCCCCGGGTTGCGCGTTATTCGACGCGCTGCCACACCTGGGTGCGGTACAAAAAGCCGATATAGCCACGCATTTCCATGGTCTTGCCACCGTCCACAGGCTTCAGGCGGGTCTTGTAGGTTTTGCCGTTATTGGGGTCGAGGATCTCGCCACCGCCCCAGACCGTTTTGTCGTCCGCATCCTGGCGAACGTTGCGGATGATGGCCATGCCCAGCGCGGGCTTGTCCTTGCGGTCGTCGGTGCATTTGTCGCACTTGCTGTCCTGCTTGGTGGCATCGAAAATTTTCTCAATCGTTCCCGTCAATACGCCCCCGGTGTCGGTGATGCGCACCAAAGACTTTTCGGTCTTGCCGTCGTCGTCAATGGTTTTCCACAGCCCCACCGGTGTCATCTGCGCAAAAGCGCAGGCACAAGACCAAGCCAAAGTCCAGATTGCCAGCTTACGAATCATGAAGTTCTCCTCGTTGTTATCAAAGCACCACCAAAAAACTCAGGCCAGCGCTGCGTCGGTGTCCATCAGCACCTTTACGCCGGTGCGCGCGGTGCGCATGGCGGTAGCGGTTTCGGGGAACAGCTTGGCGAAGTAGAAGCGTGCGGTCTGCAGCTTGGCGACATAGAACGCATCGGTGTTGCCGGCGGCAATTTCACGCAATGCGACCTGCGCCATGCGCGCCCAGAAATAACCAAACACCATGTGGCCCGCCACACGCAGGTAGTCCACGGCTGCGGCGCCCACTTCGTCGGGGTTCTGGAAGGCCTTGAAGCCGACTTCGGTGGTGAACTTGGTCATCTGGTCGCCCAGAATGGCGATGGGCGTGATGAACTCTGCCATCTTTTCGTTCACGCCCTCTTCCTCCACCAGTTTGCCAATCAGCTTGCCGAACTTCTTGAGCGTGGCGCCGTTGTTGGACAGCACCTTGCGGCCCAGCAGGTCCAGCGACTGGATGGTGTTGGTGCC
>ERZ1034361.120-NODE-120-length-55520-cov-5.092040_pt1 | contig 55520 bp, 52 predicted proteins | sample MGYA00520617_ERZ1034361 | MGnify/ENA primary metagenome ERZ1034361 (study PRJEB33736, sample SAMEA104284507) | Azolla filiculoides | biome: Urban; feature: Water surface; material: Ditch water | place: Netherlands | collected 2015-10-28 | depth 0-0.1 m ... | reverse complement strand
ATTTATGCTTTTGAATGGCGTTTTCATAGCCAACAAAAACTGTTTGGCTTCAGGATTCATTTTGATATTGATTACAAAATTTTCCAGTTTTTTAATTGCCAATTGTTGTTCAGGAGATAACTTGGCAATACTATCTTTTTTTTCTTCAAAAATTTGCTTGAACGAAAAGGTAGAATCGATACTTTTTGTATTTTCTTTTGCATTCATCCCTTTTAAGGCTTGGTCTCCTGCCATAGCCATAAAACCCGAACCGTCCATTTCTAACGAAAATTGTCCTGTTCCGTCTGGTTGTATTGTAATATTTTCGGTAAATGTGCAACTCGCCATCAGGAGAATTACAACTAGTAAAAGTGCTTTTTTGAATAACTGCATCGCTTTATTTTTTTCCAAAGATACAAAGTCTTAAATAAAAATGGAACACGGATGAAACGGATTACTAAAGCAAAACGCAGATAAAAACAGATTTTAATTATTTTTGTTTTTACGCAGATTTTGCAGATTTACGCAGATTTTATTTTTTTGGAAAAGTTTTTGGGAAGCCAAAAGTTGAAGTCTAGCCCCGATGGAAACGGCATCCTCTTGTGCCGGTGTTCGGCACAAGAGATATAGTGGACAGCGGGACGACTGTTGTTAAAAAAACCAATGTTTTTGCTCCTAAAAATTATAAAAACTGCTTTCTGAAATCTGCAATCTATTTGTTATCTTTGCACTCTTAAAAATCAGACTATAATGGCATTATCCGAACAAGAAATCATCCGAAGAGAAAAACTACAATCTTTACGCAACTTAGGAATCAATCCTTATCCAGCAAATCTTTTTCCTGTAAATCATACTTCAAAGCAAATAAAGGAGTCTTTTGAAGAAGGTAAAAAGGTGATTGTTGCAGGTCGTTTGATGAGTGTGAGAGATCAAGGAAAAGCTTGTTTTGCCGAATTGCAGGATAGCGAAGGACGTATTCAATTGTACGTGAATCGTGATGTTTTGTGTGAAGGTGACGATAAAACCTTGTACAACCAAGTTTTCAAAAAACTGACCGATTTAGGCGATTTTATTGGTATTGAAGGCGAATTGTTTACTACCAAAGTTGGTGCGCAATGTATTCGTGTGGATGGATTTACATTTTTGAGTAAAACTTTACGTCCGTTGCCTTTGCCAAAAGTGGATGAAGACGGAAAAGTACACGATGCTTTCAACGATGCCGAATTGCGTTACAGAATGCGTTATGTGGATTTGACGGTGAATCAAAATGTGAAAGAGACGTTTATCAAAAGAACTAAATTGTTCAATTCGATGCGTGGTTTCTTTAATGATGCAGGATATCTTGAAGTAGAAACTCCGGTTTTACAATCGATTCCTGGAGGTGCGGCGGCGAGACCTTTTATTACACATCACAACTCGCTTGACATTCCTTTGTATATGCGTATTGCGAACGAATTGTATTTGAAAAGACTTATCGTTGGTGGTTTTGACGGTGTGTATGAGTTTTCGAAAAACTTCCGTAACGAAGGAATGGACAGAACGCACAACCCAGAATTTACTGCAATGGAAATATATGTAGCCTACAAAGACTACAACTGGATGATGGATTTTACCGAAAACTTGTTGGAACATTGCGCGATTGGTGTAAATGGAACTAGCGAAGCAACTTTTGGCGAACATAAAATCAATTTCAAAGCGCCTTATGCTCGCGTGACAATGACTGATTCTATCAAACATTTTACTGGTTTTGATATTTCTGGCAAAAGCGAAGCAGAACTTTTTGAAGCTGCTCGTGGAATGGGAATCGAAGTGGATGAAACTATGGGTAAAGGAAAATTGATTGATGAAATTTTCGGTGCAAAATGTGAAGGAAATTATATTCAGCCCACTTTCATCACCGATTATCCAAAGGAAATGTCGCCTTTGTGCAAACAACACCGAGACAATCCAGATTTGACAGAACGTTTCGAATTGATGGTTTGCGGAAAAGAAGTTGCGAATGCGTATTCTGAATTAAACGACCCAATTGACCAAAGAGAACGTTTTGAAGATCAAATGCGTCTGGCTGAAAAAGGTGATGATGAAGCGAATGGAACAATTGACGAAGATTTCTTGAGAGCATTGGAATACGGTATGCCTCCAACTTCTGGTTTAGGAATTGGAATGGATCGTTTGATGATGTTCTTGACCAATAATGCATCAATTCAAGAAGTGTTGTTTTTCCCGCAAATGCGCCCGGAGAAAAAGCAGACTATTGAATTATCAGACGAAGAGAAATTCATCGTAGATTTATTAAAAAAAAGTGAAAATAAAATGGATTTGACGCAATTAAAAATTGCTGCCAATTTAAGCGGCAAAAAATGGGATGCGTCTATGAAAAATTTATCGAAACACGGTTTAACTAAAGTAGCTGTTGATGGCGAAAGTAAAGTGGTGGAATTGGTGGAGTAGATTTCACAAACCTATTGATACAAAAGGAGTTTCTGCTTGGAAGCTCCTTTTTTTATTCCAATCATTAGTATTGCAGCCAAATTAGCACTACATCACCGTTTTTAGGATTGATCTGTTATTTACCCTCTGTGCAAACTAATTAATTATTAAATCACTAAAACAACGATTTTTTAGCAAGGTAAGTGTGAATCTCAATTAGTATTAGGATTGGAAGAGCCAAAGGGAATAGTAATGATGTCATAAATAGTTCGACATCCCAGCCGTCACCATTATTTGCTTTTTTATTGGCGATTTCAAATGATGCGATATATGTAATTGCGAGGTATAAGTTTATAAATAGCATTAGCGTTGCATTTTTAGTAGGTTTGGGTTGTTTGATTCCCGTTGGTTTTGAAGGGGGGACTTCGCTACGAGGGAGATCGATTATTTTATATTTGTTGCCATTTTTTGTCTTCTTTTATTTCGGCAAACTTTATTGACTTATGACTAAATTATATTGTTGTACTTTTTCTGTTTTGTGAAGCACGAAATCCTTTAGGCGAAACAGTTTCAAAATCTCTTTTACAGATTTTAATTCTGTTATCACTAGCAAATTTGCAGATTTCAAATAGCATTCTAAAAACAACGAAGTAATCTTCAAATCATAAAAAAAGAAAAGTAATCTACTTTTTTCTTTATGCAATAGACTTCGTTAAATTAAATTAGGAATCTGTTTTTTATATATCTCTTTATGTAAATAATTTTCACGGTCAATTGACATAATTTCAGCAGTCAAACTCAATGAAACTAATTCTTAATCAAACATTTTTTGTTTCCGTCCGACAACAAACTTAAATTCTAATTCACAATTCAAAGGTAATTTAAAAAACCATAGGTTCATCATAAAAACACGATTAAATGCATAAATTAATAGTTTAAATGCATTAATTTAGTTTTTTTATAAGTATAATTTTATAAAAATAAATTAAATTACTTCTCGTTTATTGCATAAAATAATTTTCAAGAGTAGCAGAAAAATTATTTTTTAAAACTAAATTATTGTTCTTCCAACAAATGCGTCCAGAGAAAAAACAGACTATTGAATTATCAGACGAAGAAAAATTTATAGTAGATTTATTGAAGAAAAATAAAAATAGAATGGATCTTCAACAACTAAATGACTGCGAATTTAAGCGGTAAAAATGGGGTGCTTCTATGAAAAACTAATCAAAACACGGCTTGACTAAAGTGGCTGTTGAAGGATAAAGTAAAGTGGTAGAATTAATGGAGTAAAATTCAAAAATTCCAATTGAGAAAATCGAAATTCCAAACTGGATGCTTTAATTTGAACTCAATACATTTTATAAACCTATCGAATTTAGAAAACTAAAAAAGGAACTTCGTAACGGAGTTCCTTTTATTTTGAATTAAAATAGCAATAAAAACAACACCTTTTATTCCCAATCTAACAAGCGTTGTTCTCCTTCAATTTTCTTGATGTCAGTAATATCCTGAGACATTTCGATTACACCTTTATAGTTTTTATTTGCATCACGAACGGCAAAATAGCGAATGTATATTAAGCGTTCCTTAAAATTAATCCAGAACGAAGCTTCATTTTGAGAGCCATTTTTAAAACTATCGACAATTTTAAGAACCGTTCCAACGCTTTTTGGCGGATGACAAAACTTCACTTCACGGCCAATGATTCCAGCACTTCTAGGAAATACTCGCTCTTCGCCACGATTATAGAAAATCACTTTGTCGTTTTCATCCACAAAAGTCAAATCTAACGGCATCGTTTTCAAAAGCAGATTTACTTGCTCCACAGTCATATAACCTTCGTCATAATGCGAAGTGTTTTCTAATGAAAAAGTCATTTCTCTTTTGCTAAAATCTTCACTTGGATGCACATATTCAATATTGGGGAAAGGAACTGGAGTTTGGGGTAACATCCAACCTATTTCTTCTTCGCCTTTTCGCATAGCAATCCAATCAGATTCTATAAGTAAATCTAATGCGTTTGGAAATAAAACCGTTTCTTCAATTCCCATCAATCGATAAATTCCATCGACTAAAAAGGGTGTGTTTGTTTTTATTTTATCGAATTCTTGATTATCCATATTCTTGCGCAACAACCTAAATTGCTCTCTCAAAATATCATGAAAAGACCACATTCCTTGCGAAGGGCCGTTCCAACCTTTCTTTTCCAAAAAAGGAAAAAGTTGGTTTTCCTTTCTGGCAAATCGTTTTTCGATGGTATGCAATTGATTAAAAATATTGGTGTATTTCTGGAATTCCAGTTCTGAATCTACTGCGCTAATTTCGTCCAAAAGCCCAATTATGATCTCTTTTTCTTGAAAATAGATACTCACAGGATGTCCTTCTGCAAGTGTGTCTGTATTTGAATTATTGTACATCTTTATTTCATTTAATTAGAATGCAAAGGAAATTCTGAAATAGTTTTTTAACTATGATTGGAATCATACAGTTTGTATATTTTTTTATAGAAATAAACGTCTCAAAAAAGGGTTTCTATGATTCTCATTGACCTGTTGTTTTTATCAACCTTGTGTTAATAAAAAAATGATAAAAAAAAAGGAATATGATTTAAATCATATGATATAACCTTATAAATCTGTAGAATTATACTCGGAAAAACGAAGTGTTTTTCATCCTTAATCCATTGAATTTTAATCCTCTGAAAAAATAAAAATGATGAATATACAAGAAACAACTACGATTGGAGATTTTGTTGCCAAGGATTATAGAACTGCAACAATTTTCTCAAAATATGGAATTGATTTTTGCTGCAAAGGTCAAAAAACTATCGATGAAGTTTGCAAAAAAAAGGGAATAAATGAAGCTGTTTTATTAGATGAATTGAACGCAGTTTTTGCTAGTAAAAACGAATCAGGAATAGATTTTAACTCCTGGCCTTTAGATTTATTAGTAGATTATATAGAGAAAACGCATCACCGTTTTGTTGAAGAAAAAACCCAAGATTTGATTCCTTTTTTAGATAAATTATGCAATGTTCACGGAAGCAATCATCCCGAGTTATTAGAAATAAATGAACTCTTCAAAAGTAGTGCACATGAATTAGCATTACACATGAAAAAAGAAGAATTGATTTTGTTTCCCTTCGTAAAAGAAATGATAAATGGTACAAAAAATCATGGTTCTGTCTCCCAGCCTCAATTTGGAACAATAAAAAACCCAATCGCTGCTATGATGCAAGAACACGATTTTGAAGGCGAACGTTTTAGAAGAATTGCTGTCTTGACCAATAATTACACCCCACCAGAAGATGCTTGTAACACCTATCGAGTAACCTATGCTTTACTACAAGAATTTGAACAAGATTTACACAAACACATTCATTTAGAAAACAATATCCTGTTTCCAAAAGCCAAAGCTTTAGAAAAATTTTTCTCTACCGAAGAATAAAACAACAACCCAACCTATAACCAAAAAATCAGTAATTACTATGGAAAAGTACGTTATCAAAAGGAACGGAGATTACAAACCGTTTGAAAGCTTCAAAATTGAAGATGCCATCGCAAAAAGTTTTAAAAGTGCTACCGTAGCATTTGATGAAAGTGTTTTTGAAAATGTAATCAAAGGATTGCAATACAAAGAAACTTGGGCAGTCGAAGAAATTCAGGATTTAATTGAGAAGTGCCTTTTTGAGAAACAGTATTTCGAAGTAATGCGCTCCTTTATGTTGTACCGTCACACCCGAAAATTACAACGGGAACACGTTGAAGGTCTCAATGAAGACACAACTTATGTTGACAGTTCACAAACTATCGCCGAATATATTGAGCAAACCGATTGGCGCATCAATGCCAATGCAAACACCTCTTATTCAAATGCAGGATTGGTCAATAATGTGGCTGGAAAAATAATTGCTAATTATTGGTTAGACAGAGTTTATACCAAAGAAGAAGGATATGCTCACAGAAATGGTGACGTTCACATTCACGATTTAGACTGTCTCACGGGCTATTGTGCGGGTTGGAGTTTACGTGTTTTGCTTAACGAGGGCTTCAACGGAGTTCGTGGCCGTGTCGAGAGCAAAGCGCCATCTCATTTTAGAGAAGCCTTAGGACAAATGGCCAATTTCTTAGGAATCCTACAAAGTGAATGGGCTGGTGCTCAGGCTTTCAGTTCGTTTGATACTTATTTGGCTCCATATGTCTTTAAAGACAATTTATCGTTTGATGATGTTTTGAAAGCCGTTCGTAGTTTTGTCTATAATTTGAATGTTCCTGCTCGTTGGGGACAATCACCTTTTACAAACATCACTTTGGATTGGGTGGTTCCGGAAGATTTGAAAACACAAATTCCAACAAAAAATGACCTTCATTTTTTTGAATCGAATTCTAGCCACGATCTTTTGGTTAGAGCGAAAGAAAGAGGCGTTACAAAAGTGACGGATTTGCGTTACGAACATTTTCAAAAAGAAATGAACCTTATCAACAAAGCCTATTATACAGTAATGACCGAAGGTGACGCTAACGGACAACCTTTTACTTTCCCGATTCCAACGGTAAATATTACCGAAGAATTCGATTGGAATGGAGAAAATACCGACTTACTTTTCGAAAATACAGCCAAAATTGGTTCGTCCTACTTTCAAAATTTCATCGGAAGCCAATACAAATTAGATGAAAATGGAGATAAAGTCGAAAATGAAAACGCCTATAAACCCAATGCTGTTCGCAGTATGTGTTGTCGTTTGCAACTCGATTTGCGTGAATTATTAAAACGCGGAAATGGTCTTTTTGGAAGTGCCGAAATGACTGGAAGTATTGGTGTTGTAACCATAAATATGGCACGATTGGGGTATTTGTACAGAGGAAACAAAGTCGAATTATTCAAACAATTAGACAAATTATTATACATTTCCAAATCGACTTTAGAGAAAAAACGTGTGTTCATTCAAGAAATGTACGATCGCGGACTATATCCTTATACCAAACGTTATTTGAAACATTTTAGAAATCACTTTTCTACCATTGGTGTTAACGGAATCAACGAAATGATTGTCAATTTTACTGGAAAACAAGACACCGTAACATCGACAACAGGAATTGATTTTGCATCAGAAATTTTGGATCATATTCGCAATCGAATGAAAGAATTTCAGGAAGAAACAGGCAATTTATACAACCTTGAAGCCACACCCGCCGAAGGAACAACTTATCGTTTTGCCAAAGAAGACAAAAAACGTTTTCCAAATATTATTCAAGCTGGGCAAAACGAAAATATTTATTACACTAACAGTTCACAAATTCCAGCAGATCATACTGACGATCCTTTTGAAGCTTTGCTTTTGCAAGATGAATTACAATGCAAATATACAGGAGGAACCGTCTTGCACTTGTATATGAGCGAAAAAATGAGTTCGCCCGAAGCTTGTAAACAGTTTGTCAAAAAAGTAGTTTCAAGCTTTAGATTGCCATATATCACAGTGACTCCTGTATTTAGCGTTTGTCCTGTTCACGGCTATTTGAATGGAGAACACGAATATTGCCCAAAATGTGATGATGCCCTAATTCAATATGACACCTTAAAAAAAGAAAAATCAAAACAACATTAAACCCAAAAACATATGAAAACAGAAACAAAAACCAATCCTATTTTAGAAGAAAATCAGCATTTGAGAACCAAATGTTTGGTTTACACACGCGTAATGGGCTATCACAGACCCGTAGAAAGTTTTAATATTGGCAAAAAAGGTGAACACAAACAACGAACTCATTTTACCGAAGGTAAGTGTTAGTACTCCTATTTACAGCTTAACATCTTTCACCTTATTAGATTATCCTCATAAATCGGCCTGCATTCTTTGGTTTGCAGGCTGCAATATGCGGTGTTTGTATTGCTATAATCCAGAAATTGTACTCGGAAAAGGAAGTCTTTCTTTCGAAGAAATTCTTAAATTTTTACATACTCGAAAAAATTTATTAGACGCTGTTGTTTTTAGCGGAGGCGAATGTTTATTACACAAAAACATCATTTCCTTTATTACAGAAGTCAAAAAAATGGGTTTTTTGGTTAAAATCGACACCAATGGAAGTTCGCCAGACATAGTCCAAAAACTCCTAAACAAAGGCCTTCTCGATTATATCGCATTAGATTATAAAGGACCAAAATCAAAATTTAAAGCCATTACCAAATCTAATTTGTATGATACTTTCGAAAAAACATTTGACTTAATTCTACAAGCCAAAATTCCTTTTGAAGTCAGAACGACCTATCATTCAGAATTGCTGTTAGAGGAAGATTTAAAGGAAATGATTCGTTTTTTGGAAAGCAAAAACTATTCTGGCAATTATTATATTCAATACTTCAAAAACGATGTTGAAACACTTTCAAAATTGGAACGATCGAACAACAGAATTGATGCCGAAAAATTATCAACCAATACGATACAAATTGTTCTAAGAGAATAAAGTATTTAAATTAATTAATACAAAAATTATGTTTTCAAAAACCTGTGAATACGCCATTCGTGCTTCTATTTTTATAGCCGCACAATCCTATCAAGACAAAAGAGTTACGATAAAAGACATTGCCGAAAATATCGATTCGCCAAAGTCTTTCACAGCAAAAATCTTGCAGATTTTGGCCAAAAAAGAAATTGTTCACTCTATCAAAGGAATTGGTGGCGGTTTTGAAATTCCAAAAGAAAATATCAAAAGAATCAATCTTGCTCAAATTGTAATTGCCATTGATGGGGATTCTATTTTTAAAAGTTGTGGGTTAAGTGTAAATCATTGTTGTGATCAACATCCTTGTCCTCTTAACAAAAAATTCAAGAGTATTAGAAATGATTTAGCCAAAATGCTCGAAAGCACTTGCCTCGAAGAACTTGTGCTTGATGTGAATTCAGGCGACTCTTTTTTGATTTAAATCAAGTTTATAAACGAAATTAAAGCAAAAAAAACTCGCCTATAAATAAGCGAGTTTGATTTTATATAAAGAAACCTCTTTAAGCAACCACTAATTCTGGCACTTCTACTCCAAGCAATTCATTGGTATAAAACTCCAATTGGTTTTGAATTTCTTTGATACTATTTTCGAAATAATGCGTGTTTGCAAAAAAGTTTTGATAAAAAGCGATGCCTTCTAACAAGTTCGATTTAAAAGCTTTTAACTTTTTCACTTGCGAAGCATTAATCTCAGACGATATGTTTTTGATGTCATTTTTCAAATAATCGATATACATTTTCAATTCTTTGACAAATAAATTGGGGCGATTTAAATCGGTCATTACATTGGCATTGCCATAAATATGTTTCACCATTTCCAAAAGTGAAACTTCCTTGTCAAAATAAGCCATATTGGGACCTGGACAAACAATCACACCCTGAGCCTGACCTTTTATCTCAATATCATTTTCCAAATAAGAAGCATTGGCAAGACCTACACAAAGACAAGCTTTTTCGGTAATATCGAATTTCATTTTGGCGTAATTCTCTTCTGTTAATGTATCTTTTATTACGTTAAGTTCTTCCAATTTTACGTCTTGGTATTTCTTAGAAGAAGTACAAATACCTTCTGGACCAAACTCTTTGCTCAAAGCCAAAAACTTTTTCGGACAAGAACTTCCTGCTTTATCATCGTCAATACGTTTTTGTTTGAACATCTCGTTTGAGGTTCCTCTAACCGTATTGAATGGAACTCCCAAAGGTGAAATATGACTCAAATACAAATCATCCTCTTTGGCATTTCGCAATAATTCTCTTGTTTCTACATCTACTGAAGTGGCTTCTGGAACTAGCAAAAAAGGTGTTCCCCAACCCACAGCATCAACATTATAATAATCCAACATAAAGTCGTGCTCTTCTGAAGTTCCTACACCACCTTGAACTGTAATTTTCAATTCCAAAGGAGTTTCAGGAGTGTGCATTCCTTTTTGCGCCAAGGCTTTCACCATAATATCGTGAGCCGATTGAACCAATTGTTCTTTCTTATGCTTGAATTCTTCCATAATTGGCCCCAATAAAACCCCGTCAGTAGCAAAAGCGTGTCCGCCACAATTCAACCCTGATTCTATACGGTATTCTGAAACCCAAAGCCCTTTTTTGGCCAAGAAATTCCCTTGAATCATTGCCGAGCGATAATCACTCACTTTCAGAATAATTTTCTTTTTCAACTGATTATTGGCATCTGGGAAAAAGCAAGGAAAACTTTCGAAATAAGCAAATAATCTAGGATTCATCCCTGCTGATAATACGATTGAAGAAGACAAATTACTATTAGCAAACCCGCGAAGAGCAGCATGCGCATCATTGAATTCTACTGGCAATTGCTCGTTATTGATAAAGTTATCTTTATCTAATTTGGTCATAATATTCACATCAATATCTCCAGGATAAAGATTTTCTTCCAGATATTTGAGAACATTTTCTTTCAAGGCGATTCCATCTTCCAAGAAGTGTTCTAACCCTTGTTTGATTTCGGATTTGTTGGGCAACATTGCTATATAATTTTCTAATGCAAGTTTGCTTTCTGACAATTCTGTCTTGAAATTCTCGAATTTTTCTTTTACGATTTTATCAACCAAGTTCAAATAAGAAGTAATCCTTTCGGCACGATAATCGTGAATTTTTTTTGTTATTTCTTGATAAGGAACGTCGAATTTTTCGCTGTAAAAAGCTCTCATTTTTTCAATAAGCTCATCATCTGCAAGTGCTATAACTGATGATATTCCGTATTTCGCTACTCGAATTGGGCTATCAATGGTGAAAGCCAATCCCATAACTGGAATATGAAAAGTATGTAACTGTTTATTTGTCATCATCTGCTTAACTATTTTTGTTATATGGTTTAAGCTGCAAATGTCGTAAATGTAATTAACACAAAAACTGATATTTATCATATGCGAAATTCTCAAATAATACATTATGTCTAAAATTTGTTAAATCCAATGAGAATGCAGAAAATACCGCACTTAAATTGAGTTTTTTGTCTTTCAAATAATTGTATCTTTGTAAAAATAATATCCACAAAACAGGATTACAAAATTGACTTAGGAATGAAAAATCTTAAAGAACGAATATTAGAACTTAAGAAAGAGAAAAATGCGGTTATTTTAGCGCACTATTATCAAGAAGCCGATATTCAGGATGTTGCTGATTACGTAGGAGATAGCTTAGGATTATCACAAGAAGCAACGAAAGTAGATGCTGATATTATCCTTTTTGCAGGAGTCCATTTTATGGCCGAAACCGCAAAAATTTTGAATCCTTCCAAAAAAGTAATCCTCCCCGATTTGAAAGCAGGTTGTTCTCTAGCAGAATCTTGTCCTGCGGATACTTTCGAAAAATTCACTAAGGCACATCCCGATCATATTGTGATTACTTATGTAAATTGTTCTGCCGAAGTTAAAGCCCTGACTGACATTGTTGTAACTTCCTCAAATGCAGTTAAAATTGTAAAATCCATTCCAAAAGACAAACCTATCATATTTGCTCCAGATAAAAATTTGGGTAAATATGTAATGGAGCAAACAGGCAGAGAAATGCTGCTTTGGGATGGCTCTTGTGTGGTTCACGAAGCTTTTTCTTTAGACAAATTAATTTCTCTATACAAAGAAAATCCCGATGCAAAAATCATTGCGCATCCCGAATCAGAAACCCATATTCTTAAAACGGCCAACTACATCGGTTCGACTGCTGGAATGATTGAATTTGTAAAGAAAGATCCAAGTCAGAAATTTATTGTTGCCACTGAAGCGGGAATTCTTCACAAAATGAAACAAGAAGTTCCTCATAAAATATTAATTCCTGCACCTTCAAACGAAGACAACACTTGTGCTTGCAGCGAATGTGGGTATATGAAAATGAACACTTTGCAAAAAGTATATGATTGCTTGTTAAACGAAACACCCGAAATTTCTGTTCCTGATGAAGTTATGAAAAAAGCATTAATTCCTATTGAACGAATGCTAGAATTATCTAAATAATGATCCAAACCAACTACTTGATTATAGGCTCTGGCGTTGCCGGACTGACCTTTGCCCTGAAAATTGCAGAACAATTTCCAGACAAAAAAGTCACGATTGTAACCAAAGCCAATGCAGATGAATCCAACACTAAATATGCTCAAGGCGGCATTGCAATCGTGACGGACAAAATTGTCGATTCCTATGAAAAACACATCGAAGACACTCTAATTTGTGGTGACGGATTGTGTGACGAAGAAGTAGTAAGAATGGTGATTACCGAAGGTCCAAAACGATTAAAAGAATTAATTGAATGGGGAGCAAAGTTCGACAAAAATGCTGCAGGAACATTAAATTTAGGAAAAGAAGGCGGCCATTCAGAAAATAGAGTGGTGCATCACAAGGATCAAACTGGCCAAGAAATTCAGCGTGCCATATCCTATCAAGTACATCAAAAAGAAAATATTCTCGTTTTAGATTACCATTTAGCCATTGATTTAATTACCGAAAACAATCGTTGTTTAGGAGCTTATGTTTTAGACGAAAAAACTAATGAAATCCTGACATTTAAATCCGATTTTACCCTACTTGCTACTGGTGGAATTGGACATCTGTATGGTCATACCACCAATCCTGTCATTGCAACTGGCGATGGTATTGCAATGGCTTATCGAGCTAATGCGTTAATCAAAGAAATGGAATTCATACAATTTCACCCCACTGCTTTATACGATGCTTCAACTGGAACATCCTTTTTGATTTCGGAAGCCGTTCGTGGTTTTGGGGCTTATTTGCGTACCAAAAACGGTCATCGTTTTATGCCCGATTATGATTCTCGAGGCGATCTTGCTTCACGTGATATTGTTTCTCAATGCATCGAAAAAGAACTTAAAAAATCGGGTGACGATTGTGTTTATCTCGATTGTTCACATTTGGATATGGATGGTTTCATCAAACATTTCCCAATGATTTATGAGCGTTGCAAAAGCATTGGAATCGATTTGTCTAAAGATTGGATTCCGGTGGTTCCAGCCCAACATTATCTTTGTGGCGGAATTGTGGTGGATAAAACGGGGAAAACTTCGGTCGAAAATTTATATGCCTGTGGCGAATGTTCCCGAACTGGCTTGCACGGAGCCAACAGATTAGCCTCCAATTCTTTGTTAGAAGCCCTAGTTTATTCGGATAAAATTTTTAATTATTTGGCTACTACTTCTTTCGAAAAAAACCAATTCGAAGGAAAAGTTACCGATTGGAAATTAGCTGCAAAACCAGCCATCAATCCAGATTATGTTGGCAAAAGAAAAACAGAATTACAACTTTTGATGCGTCAAAATGCTGGAATTGTGCGCAATGACGCCGATTTGCTTCAAGCCAAAGAAGAACTAACCCTTTGGAAAACTGAAATCGAAGAAAAAATAAATAAATATCAAATTAATGCCGACTTGTGTGAATTGCAAAACTTGATCACCATTGGAACTTTAATCGTTCAGCAATCTATCGACCAAGTTGAAAATCGTGGCGGTTTTGTAAAAACAGACAACACAAATTCTTAGTTAAAAAAAAAGAAAAACCAGTAAACAGTATTTTTTATCTTACTTGTTTACTGGTTTTAATTTAAGTTGTTTCAAAAACTAAAACTCACATTCAAAAAGAAATTCCTTCCCTTTCTAGGAATGTTGTTCCAGTCTGAAAAAGTCGAATAATAGGTATCTAAAATGTTTTCGACTCCTGCTTTTAGACCACATTTCACTTTTTCAAAATCTAAAGAATATCCCGCATCAAAATTCAAAATAGCATATGATGGAGTTCTGTCTTCGCCATAAAATGGGCTGAATTGCGTTTGAGTTGCATTACCTTGAACAGCAATTGATGATAAAAATTTTTCTTTTTTGAAATTTAAAGAAGAAAAATACCTCAGCGGACTAATGAACGGCAAATTCTGGTTTTCAAAATCTTTTCCGTAGCTGTAAACCAATTGCCCCTTCCATTGCATAAAATCTGAAAATTGATACTCCAAATTTAAGTCAGTATTAAAAATAGTAGCATAATCCAAAGCGGTATAAATTTTAACTCCACTTGCTCCAATGGTCATTGGAACCAAACTCGCATCGGGTTTTCCAACAATATAATTGGAAATATGAAAATAGGAAGCCGACATTTTTGCACTCCATTTTTGGGTTTTATACCCCATAGAAGCACTTGTTTCTAATGAATTTTCATTCTTCAATTCTGGATTTCCAATGTAATCATACGTATCAAAACTATTGAACAAATAGAAACCATATCCTTCAGAAACCGATGGAGCACGCTGACCGTAAGCCAATCCAAAACCATACGAAAAACCATTTTCATCAAACGAATAATTAGAAGAAACGCTTGGTAAAATTCGGTTTTTACTAGCTTTCATATTGGGATAAAAAATCCGTAAACTTTCTAAACCCAATTCACTAGCAACCTCGTTGAAATGATTACCCAAACTAGTTGAAAACTTCAAACTCGAATGACAATTTAACGCAATATTATCTTCTAAAAATAAGGCAGTATAAAATGTTTTTACATCAGGCCAAGTGTACATAAACATTAATTTTTCGTTAGAATCGGCTGGATACATGGTCATTTCGGCAACAGAACGATTGTAAAACGAATTCAAATCGGCTATAAAATGATGGCTTCTAAGCGTTCCTTTTGCTTTAGAATAAAATCCAAACGTGTCGCTCCAACCAGGCATATCCATATGAATCGGAACCGAAGGTCGCTTGGTGTCATCCATTTTATGAGTGATGGTATTGTAGTAAATTTTGGTTTCCCAGTTTTCTATTGGGGACGACTCAGGAACATATTCAAACTTCAATGAAGTAATTAAGGCTTCGGCCAAAGAAACATCCATTGGCAAAGCAGGATACCCCACATTAGTAGCTTTGTCATAAATAATTGAACCTTCTAAGAGTTTGTTTTTATCAAAAGAAAAACCAGAAGTCGATGAAATATTGAATTTTCTAAACTGCGAAAACAAGACTTCCTGTCCATTTCCTGCTGTATAATTCTCAGCATCGCGAAACATAAAATCGGTATCTATATAGAACGAATTATTCGCATAATTGATAGCCGATCCTACTATTTTTTGTTTACTATTGGTTTCAAAACCTGTATTTACAGCCGCATTCCATCCTAAATTAGAAAATCCTGCACGATTTCTTTGTAAATCAACAGAACCCCCAATTGTTGCTCCGTGACAAGCGCCTTGTTGGCCTGATTTTAGGGTCGCTTCGGATAAATTGGAAACCTCAACATATGAAGTTATAGGATCCATTTTATCGGTACAAGCTCCAAAAATCCGCATACCATCAATGGTGACCAAAGTCCTTTCGGTAGGCATATTATTGATCATAGGCTCCCAAGCATAACTCCCTCGACGAATCATATCTATTTTAGTAGATTGCTGCAAATATTCGTCAATTGTAGCTAATGGTTTGGCTTGCTTTTGATACAGTTGTGCCTTTTTCCCAATTACAATTACTTCGGTTAAATCTTTTGGAGTTATCGTATCTATAACTTTTTGTTGGGCAAGAAGTATCGTGGGAAATAAAAAACACAATCCTATTATGATTATAAAGTTTTTCATCTTAAAAATTGTGAAATTATTTCTGCCAAAATGGTTCATTCTGGCAGAAAATAATCGTTTATTAAAACTCAATTTCGAAGTAAATACTACTTGCTGGAACAGCATCGGTAATGGTTTCTCCCTTCAAAACGGTTCCTGCTGCATTGAGTAATTGTAGATTAATTTTCCAATAACCTGTCATAGTAAGTGATAGTTTACCATTATATAAATCACCAGCAACAGTTTGAACTAAATCTACATTATTAGGCGAACTATGATTGCCCATGCTTGGCATTCTTGGGTCAATTTTCAATTTATAATTATCTACAACTGGAAAAGTCATCATGTCTTGCATTTTCCAAACTCCAGCTACCATATCGTTTACACCCACTTTTGGATGATGCGGATCAACATAGGCAGCTATATATCTAACCCCATCAGAACCTGTAAAAGTAGTCACTCTTTGTTTTGCTGATGCAGGAACATCGATTACAGATGTCATAGTATAGCTTGTTCCATTGATAGTGTAATCTATTTTTAAGTCCCAATATTCAGTTGCATTTTGAGCCATTTGAAAAACAATATAACCTTCATAAACCAATCCATCGGTTGACACTTTTGTTACTGGCGACTTAGGACAAGAATGATTCATCATAGCCATGTGCATTACTGGTGTCCAAGTAACGGTGGCATTTTTTATATATTGGTTTGTTGTATTGTCTTTAATTTTTAGTGCAATTTCGTTATAACCTTGCTCTAAACCTCCCATATGTTTGTATAATTCAATGGTGTGAGTGGTATTTGTAATTTCTTTAATCTTAGACAATCCATACAATTCATCAACTGCGGGTTCTTCATTATTTGAACAAGAAGCAAGAATGGTTAATAAAACCAATGGTAGTATTCTTAAAAATTTCATTTTTATATTTTTTAAAATTTGATAATAAACATCCTCTCGATATGTTTCTATATCGAAAATAGTATTTGTGTAAACTTGAAAAATTAAGAAATAAAAATGGGCGGTCTAAAAACGGAATCACTATTCAAAAAGTAGTATAAGTCAGAATAGCCACTGTTTGTTTTTGGGCAATCATCAAAACAAATTGATGCTAATTGAAATGTTTTTATTTTTTCAAAAAACAGAATTTCTGATTCTTGAGAGGTGTTTTTTTTATCGGACGAAATGGGTTTATCGTCTTCAGATGCTTTGGCAAGTTCTTTCATTAAATGGCATTTACCATTACAATGCATTTTGGGTTTGTCTTTATTAACGCAAAGCACTTTCGAAATATACTCATAATTAACAGCATAGTCTATCACCGGAAGTACCGGTTTTACTAAAATGAATAGCGCCAAAAGGTATATTATCTTTTTCACGTTGCAAATATAGAGCTTCAATTAAATTTATTCTTATGATTGTGGTCATATTTTTTTTAACTTTATAAAAATTAAATTTGCGGTTCTAACTTGTTTTTACCCATTTAATTTAAAATAAACAAAAAATTAACTTTCGAAATTAGATGCAGATAGATTTAGATTTACTATATTCTTGGGGAGCAGTTGCCAAAAAATACAAAAAAAATGAAGTCATTTTTGAAGAAGACGAAGCAGCTCATTTCTACTTTCAAATACTGGAAGGAAGCGTCCGAATGTTTAATTCTAATGAGGAAGGAAAAGAGTTTACTCAAGGATTATTTTGTGATGGAGATGGTTTTGGTGAACCTCCTTTGTTTATTAACGAAACCTATCCTTCCAATGCTGTAACCATTCAGGACAGCACCATTATCAAATTATCGAAAGATAAGTTTCTGAAAATTTTAGACGAATATCCCAACATACAAAAGGATTTTTTACTCTTGTTTGCAAAAAAAATCCATGCAAAATCAAAAACATCTAAAGACATTATCAATCAAAAACCTGAATTTAGAATAACTTCTTTTTTAAATTCTTACAAAAGAAAATCTGGAAATTCTACCGAAAGACTCCTAATTCCATTTACTCGTCAAGAAATCGCCAATTATACCGGACTTAGAGTAGAAACTGTTATTCGTGTTTTTAGCAAAATGAACGAAGCCAAAAAGGTAGAAATCATCCATCACAAAATCTATTATTAATGCAATTGAAAACTAATTTTTGGCTTAAAATTTCGCTACTTAACCTTTGTATTGTTGCTACTCTTGGTGTTTTGATGCGATACAAAATAGGATTTGAATTTCCTTTTTTTGACCAAAAACATTTGCAACATTCTCATTCTCATTTTGCTTTTTCAGGTTGGATTAGCCATACATTAATGACATTGATGGTTTATTATCTTCAAACCAAAACACTGAATTTACAAATCATCAAATACAATAAAATAATTATTACTAACTTGATTTGTGCCTACGGAATGCTCATTTGCTTTATTATTCAAGGGTATGGTTTCTTTTCTATAACTTTCTCTACAGCTTCAGTTTTAGTTTCTTATGTGTTTTGCTATCAATATTTCAAGGATTTAAAATTAATTGAAGATGATTTATTGGTAAAAAATTGGTTGAAAGCAGCTCTGTTTTTTAATATACTCTCTTCTTTGGGCACCTTTTATTTGGCCTATATGATGGCATCCAAAAACGTTGTACAGGATTTATATTTGTCATCAATCTATTTTTATTTGCATTTTCAATACAATGGATGGTTTTTCTTCGCCAGCATGGGATTGTTTTTGGGATTTTTAAACCTTCGAAAATCAGAACATCCGTTTTATGAAACTTTCTTCAAATTATTCGTCTTTGCATGCATTCCGGCCTATCTTCTATCCATTTTATGGTTAGATTTACCTTTCTGGCTTTATGTGATTACGATAATTGCTGCCATAATTCAGGTTTTTGCTTGGTTCAAATTCCTTCTTGTTTTATTAAAATCTAAAATAAATTCTTTAGAACAGTACTCTCCTTTGTTAAGATACATTTTAGTGTTTGTGGGTTTTGCTTTAAGTGTAAAATTAATACTTCAATTGGGCTCAACAGTTCCTATTATTAGCCAACTGGCATTTGGCTTTAGACCTATTGTAATAGCCTATTTACATCTTGTTTTATTGGCAATCATCTCTTTGTTTTTATTGTTTTATATTTATTCCAACCATTTGATTATCCTAAACAAGAACATAAAATACGGAATACTATTGTTTTCGACTGCAGTGATTCTAAACGAAATTGTTTTGGCAATTCAAGGTCTTGCAGCCTTCAGTTACATCCCGATTCCTTATGTAAACGAAATCCTTTTTGGAATTGCTATTGTTTTATTGATTGGCATTGGATGTGTTGCTTATTTTTCTATTAAAAAAGCAAAAAACAAACCTCTTTTATGATTGCACTCATAAAATAATGGTTTAAAAATTAAGTGCTTTGCTTTATAAAAAAACTTAAGCAGTTACATTATGAAAAAATTAATTTACCTATCCCTAGCTACTTTTATGTTTGCCGCTTTTGGATGCAAGCAAAACAGTGAAACCACCCCCGAAACAACAACAGAACCGACAGAAACTCCTGGAATGGGACAATCTGGTGTTAAAGATGAAACTTCTGCGCCAAATATCGTTCAAGTAGCCGTAGGAAGCAAAGACCACACCACTTTGGTCGCTGCTGTTAAAGCTGCCGGACTTGTTGATGCCTTGAGCAATGCTGGCCCTTTTACCGTTTTTGCCCCAACCAATGCAGCTTTTGATAAACTTCCTGCCGGAACTGTTGAAGGCTTATTGAAACCAGAGAAAAAAGGCGATTTAGAAAATATATTAGGCTATCATACCTATGTTGGCTCTTTGAAAACCGAGTATATGCAAGACGGTCAAGAATTTGATATGGTCTTTGGTGGAAAAGTAAAAATAACCAAAAAAGGAGACAAAACCTTTGTCAATGGTTCCGAAATTGTGGCTTCCATTCCTACATCAAACGGAATTATTCACGTGATTGGCGATGTATTGCTTCCAAAATAAAATTATTAATTCGCTTCTATATATTAACCAAAAAAGCGTGAGTTACTGCAACTCACGCTTTTTTTATTGGAATAAATCACTATGGACTTAAAGTCTGCAAGGTTAAAGTATTTGTGTAATTTGTGGTTAAACTATTTTAGAAACTAACGCAAAATGCACTAAAGTACATAGTTTTAAACTATATCTGAGGCCTATAAACCCAGTTATTATCGATGTGCCTTCTGCATCATTGCAGCGGCAATATTAACAGATCTTTGTTTAATTTCCTCTGCTTTTTTCCCTTCAAATAATTCATCTACTGTAGCATCAAATAAAGCATTCCAGTGATTAAAATGTTCGCCTTTAACCTCACTTTTTTTATGTAAATCTTCGTGTGCCACCATTGGATTACCGTCATAATTTCCCGAAAAGAACAATATGTTTTCAAAAAAATCACACATTTTAGGCAAATGTTCTTCCCAATTGACTTTGGCAACCTCATTAAAAAAATAGCTGATTGACGCATCCTCTTTTATTTTACCATAAAAAATCGCTGCCAATTGCTCTATATCAGCTCTATCTTTGATATCTGTTTTCATTCTGTACCTTTTTATAAATCTTTATTTTTAAACTTTTCGAGTGAAACCCAAAACGGGATAATTACCCACAAACACAACAACAAAAACGAAACCGACAATCCTATTGCCGTGCCAAAAAAATCTTTGAAAATTGCCCCCGTATAACCCATCATCGCTGAAACATCGAGTTGCAACAATATTTGAATTCGAGCCAAATCTATGGGACTCAAAGCCGTAACAGCAACCATAGCTTTTTCGATCGGATAATCTGAAAATTGAAATAATAGAAACAAAACCAATCCATCAAAAAGCAGGGCAAAAAACAACCAACTCATTATAGAAATCCCTATTCCTTTGGCTTTATCTCGAGTAAGAATTGAACTCAAAAAAGCCAAAGCAACAAAAACTAAGGAAATCAAGCATCCTACAATAACCATCATTAAACCGACACTATCGGGCGCATTTATCAAAAGAGGGATTCCAGCACCAATAAAAAAAGCAGCCACCATTGACAGCGATAATCCCAAAAACAAACTCAACCAAATCTTTTTTCGTTTGATAGGCTGGCTTAACAAAAGCTCGATAAATTCGGAACTGTTGTACAAATAAATTGTTGCAAAAAGGATGGAAACTAATGGAACCGTGAATAAAATGACGTTCAAAATAGTAAGTAATCCTTTGGCAGAATTGTCTTCCAATCCGAAAGAACTCCAAGAAAGCAGGGCCAAAATCAAGGTGTACCCCAATACAATCTTGTTTTTTAGAATGTCGAGAAATATGATTTTAATGATTCTGTTCATGGCTTTCACTTTTTAGAATTTTGGCAATAGCTTTTGAAATTTTTTGTTCGTTGGTAGATTCTAACAAATCGGAGATTGATTTATGAAAATGAACTTTGCCGTCTTGCATAAAAATAATTTGGCTAATCATATCGTCGAGTTCACTCAAAAGATGGGAAGTGATCAAGATGAGTTTCCCTTTTTCTCTCTCTTTGATAATTTTTTCTTTCAAAATTTCGGAAGCCAATGGATCTAAACCTGCTGTGGGTTCGTCTAAAATCAAAACCTGTGGATTGAACAAAAAAGCTAAAATGGCACTTACTTTTTGGGTTGTTCCACCTGAAAGAGTCCGCATTTGTTTGTCGAATATTTTTTCGAGTTCGAAAGCTTTTATTAAATCTTCGTCCAAAACTTCATCAGAATTTCGAATTTTTTTGATCATTTCGATAATTTGCCCGACGGTCATATAATCAGGATAACGCCCTATTTGAGGCATATACCCAATTTGATCTCGATATTTATACTTATTCAATATCGATTTTTTATCAAATAAAATATCGCCTTTAGTCGGAATAACCATTCCCAAAATACTTTTTATCAAAGTGGTTTTTCCGCAACCGTTTGGACCAATTAGTGCAATGCATTCTCCTTTACTGAAAGTAAGATTAACATCGTTCAAAACTTCTAATTTTCCGAATTTTTTAAATATATTTTTAATTTCAATCATAAAGGCAAAGAATGCATTAATGGTTTTTTATCTATAAAATTATCAGGAGTTATGCTGGGCAAAATTTTCTCGGATTTGTCCAAAAGCGTAATCATAAAACTCCTGAAAAGCAACATCGCCGATGGATTATTTTCGGTAATTACAGAGAACAAACTCAGGGGATGAAATGGCACGTCACCCACTCCATTTTTGTCTAAATCATAGCCTTCGTATTTGTCCCAATAATTGCCGTTGAAAGTATTGAGAACCAAACTTCCGTTAGTACTAATATCAAAAGTGTTACCCACGAAATTATTGTTTTTTATTTCATTATCCATACAACTGGCCTGAATTTTCATTCCCCAACCATTGGCTTCGAAACTATTTTTTTGAACCAAAATTCGGCTAGTGCCTTCCATATGAATTCCCGAAGTGTTTTTGGCAAATTTGTTTCCGATGATAAAACTATCAGAGATTTCTTTGAGGAACAATCCATAAGCGGCATCACCCCAATTTTCTTCAAAATGATTGTTGACCATCTTGACTCTTCGGGTAAACATCACGGCCACTCCGGCACCATTGTTTTTGAAAACATTCGAAATATAGGCATCATCATTAGAGAACATAAAATGCAATCCGTAACGAATATTCTTGGTAGAAAAATTACCTTTAATTGTCGAATTCGTTACAAATTCAAAATAAATACCATCGCGATGCCCCGAAATGGTGTTGGAAATAATTTGGAGTCGGTCGCTTTTCCAGCAATGAATTCCATTGCCGATGCGTTGTTCTTCTTTGCCATAAGCCGAAACTTTGTTGTTTTTGACAATGCAATTGGCACCGTTTTGAATGTAGATTCCAAAGAAATTATCGTCGAGAATATTGTTCTGAATGACCACGTCATTTTTATTGTACACCTTGATTCCACAAGGATCTTCGAGCGTGGCATAACCCGATTTTATGACTTTAAAACCTCGCACAATTACGCCATCGGCTTTGATGGACAAGACTTCATATTTTTTTTGTCCGTCTAGAATTGGGTAATTTTTACCAATAAAAACTATTCTTTTATTGATGATGATATTACCTTCTTTATAATGTCCTTTGTGAACCAAAACCGTATCACCCACTTTGGCCAATACAATGGCTTTTTGGATTGATTTAATAGGTTTATTTGTCCCAACTTCAATCACTTTTGCTTGAAGAATGGAAGAAAACAAAAGCAGTATGTAGAAGATTTTTTTCATTATTTTTTTATAATTGCTGCCCAATTCATTGGTTTTGCATTCGATTTCGTTGCAAATTCTTTAGCTTCTTTTTCAGACGAAAAAGCAATAATTCCACCGTGCATTGGACTTTGAATCGTTCCACCTGAAAGGAAAAAAGCGGTTTCGGCTGGAATTAAAACATTGTCTTGAGCAAAGTTGCTTACAAAATAAGCTCCTATTTTTGTGTTGGTATTCTCTTTGCAATAATTAACCATACAACCAATGTCGTCAAATTTATAAATTCTCCCTTTTTGGGTAATTATTTCGGCTGCATATTTCCCGTCGGCGATGCTCATTTTACAAAAATCGCAATTGTCTTTATTTAATTTGATGGGTTCTTCTTTAAAATCGCCACAGGACATAAAAGAAAAAGACAATAGTAAAACCAAAACAGGATTGATTTTAGGTTTTCTAATAATTTTACTTATCAAACGGGTTTCTTTTGCCACAATAATAAAAAGCAAAATTCCAGCAGCAATCAATAGCCATCCCCCAATATCTGGAATGGAATAAGCCCCAAAATTAAGCAGTTGTTTATACCCAATCAATGGTGGTTGATAGGCCATTCCGGGCACCACAATGGCTGCATTGGGATTCAAATTGTGCCCGTATTCGTAGTTCCATCGGTAAAAATCCACACCGGCCAAAACTCCGAAAAGTAAAAAAGACAAGAATAATAAAACTACTCCTTTCCGTTTGTTTACAAAAACCATTGCCAAAGCAAATAATCCAAAAAAACCAACTATATAAGGGATGATTTGAAACTCTGGAAAATCTTCCGTATGCAAGGTTTTCATTCCGATATAATGATTTAATCCGTTGATAATATCCACATCGCCACCAATTTTGTTGGCGTGCAATTGCAACACCAAACCTTCTGGATATTGAGGCGCTTCGAGTTCAATTCGCCACATTGGAAACAATAGTGATGCAAAAAACAAAGCACTCACTGCCAAAAGAAATACTTTTGAAAATACAGTTATTTTTGAAGTGTTCATACTAATTGTTGTTATAAAAAAAGGGAACAAAGAGACTTTGTTCCCTTTATAATAAAGAAATTAATTATTTAACAGCTGGAAGATTTGTTCCCAAGCTAAAAGTTAATGGAATAGCACTTCCTGCGGGGGAAACCCTCACATAACCTTGCATTTCTTGGTGCAAAGCACTACAAAAATCGGTGCAATAGAAAGGGACTATACCTACTTTTTTAGGCAACCATTTTAGGGTGCAAGTTTCTCCTGGCATAATAAGTAACTCTCCGTTATCGGCACCTTTTATAGCAAATCCGTGAGGCACATCCCAATCTTGTTCCAAGTTAGTTACGTGAAAATATACTTCGTCACCCACTTTTATCCCTTCGATGTTATCTGATGCAAAGTGTGAACGAATAGAAGTCATATAAACATCGACTCTATTTCCTTTTCGAACCACTTTGGCTTCTTTTTCTCCTTTGGTTACGAAAGGATGATTATTTTCTTCAATTTTATAGAATTTTAATTGTCCATTATTTCGAATCAAATCGGCTGGTGCAGCTTGTGCATAATGAGGTTCTCCAATGGTTGGAAAATCTAAAACCAATTGCATTTTATCGCCACTAATGTCGAATATTTGAGCACTTTGGGCCAATTCTGGACCAGTTGGCAAAAATCTATCCTTGGTGATTTTGTTGTAAGCAATCAGGTATTTTCCGAATGGTTTTCTACTGTCTCCTCCAGGAATACACAAGTGACCTACAGAATAATAAGTTGGCACTCTATCCAAAACTTTCAATGATTTGATGTCCCATTTCACCACTTCTGAAGAAACGAAGAATGTGGTATAGGCATTTCCTTTTCCGTCAAATTCGGTATGCAATGGACCAAGACCTGGTTTTTGAACTTCACCATGAAGAGCTGCTTCATATTTTACGACTGGAATTCCGTCATATTCTCCGTCAAATTGTTTGTTTTTGATGGCATTTTGCAATTTATCAAAACTAAATACAGGAATTAATGCGGCTAATTTTCCTGAACCAACGATATACTCTCCCGTTGGATCCACATCACAACCGTGAGGCGATTTTGGACAAGGAATCATATAACAGATGTCTTTCAATTCTTTGGCACTCAAAACCAAAACTTCGGTTCTGATTTCAGATTTTGCAGAATGTGTTTTTTCGTCATAGACATTATGAGCATATTTTGTTGCTACTTTTTTACCTTTTCCTGCTTTAACATATTCTTCGGCTTTTTTCCAGTTAACTGCCATAATAAAATCTTTGTCTTTTTGGGAAGCATTAACCTCTAACAAAGTATTCGCTTGTTCGGTATTGTAACAAGAGAAGAAAAACCAACCGTGAGATTTGCCTTTACCGGCGTGACTCAAATCGAAATTTACTCCCGGTGCTTCTATTTGGAATGCAATATCCAATTGACCTTCTTTACCTACTTTTACAAAACTTAAATAACCTTTAAAATTTTTCTTATAGGTATTGATAGGCACATCTCCATTGGCATTATCTGGTGGAACGCTAAAACGAGTTCCAGCTACCACATATTCGGTGTTTTCAGTAATAAATGGAGAGGAATGATTTCCTGCACTATTTGGTAATTCGATAATTTCTTTGGTAGTAAACGTTTTCAAATCTACCCGAGCAATACGAGGAGTGTTATTGGCATTGGCAAAAAGCCATCGACCATCTACTTCTCCATTGGTTTGAGACAACTCAGTGTGGTGCTGATCGTCCCAAGGAATAAATCCGTGAGAAGTATTTAGCATAGGTTTGGTCTCTTCGCTATAACCATAACCACTTTGAGGGTCGGCAGAAAAGACAGGAATAACTCTAAAAAGTCTTCCGCTTGGAAGGCCGTAAACACTTACTTGACCGCTAAAACCTCCGGAAACGAAATTATAAAATTCGTCATACTTACCAGGAGCAACGTATGCTTTCTGAGCTGCGTCTCCACTTACAACATCTCCTGAATTTTTGGGTTTGCAAGAACTGAAAAAAGCGGCAACCATAACAATGGCCAAACTCGCTTTCAAAAATGTATTGTTCATATTATTTTGGTTTTAAATTAGTTGCAAATTTCTTATTTCACTCCGTCGTTTTGACGCATAAACTCCAATAAATTTCTAGCATCTTCATCTGTAAGAGATTGATTTGGCATTCGCACTAAACAAATTTCCAATTGAGCTTGAAGTTTAGGATCTTTGTCAATCATAGGGTCAGGATTAGTAATAAAGTTCATAATCCATGCAGGTTTAAATCTAGAAGTTACCCCTTTCCAGCCTGGGCCTACTAATTTTTCGTCTGTTAGTTTGTGACAAGCAGAACATTTAACCACTTGAATTTTTTCGCCTTCAGCAGCCATAGTCGCATCTAATGTAGCCCCTAATTCTACTGTTGTATGTTTACCAATTCCTCGATTTGGGTCATAAGAAGAGGCATCACTTGCAGCATCAGAAGTTTTTGCTCCAGTTGAAAAATCTTCAGTTGAGGCTTCCTTTTTACCACATGAAATAAACAAAGCTACAGTAACAATAAATAATGATAATTTGTACATATAAATAGTTTTTAAATTTAATAATACAAATTTGCAATTAGTTTAATCGATTGATTATGATTGTAATCATACTTAAAAAAGTATTTTGGGTGCATTGCTAACCATAAAATATAATTATTTGTTAAAGATTAAACCTTTAAACCTTTTTAATGTCCTAATACTATAACTTCAAAAAAACACAATACATATGAAAACGAATGCCCAAGAATTATCGAAAAACATTTTAAAAATTGTGAGCAAAAATTTATTGATTTTGGCATTATTATTGGTAGGTACAACTATGCTTGCACAACCAAAGAATGGAAGGCCTCACAGAAATCAAATGGATCAATTTACTCCAGAACAACAAAGTCAATTAATTCTAAAAAAGATGACTTTAGAATTGGATTTGAATGATTCGCAACAAAAAGAAATGAGTGCAATTATTTCTGAAAAAATGACTAAAAAAGAAGCTCATAAAGCTGAAATGAAAGCCAATAAAGAAAAAGGAGTTAAGCCTAGTAATGATGAAAGATTTGCTATGAAAATGAAAATGCTTGATGAGCAAATCGCAACTAAAAAAAGAATGGAGAAAATTTTGAATGCGAAACAATTCGAAAAATGGACTTCTATGAAAGAAGATTTTAAAGAAAATCGTCAAGAAAGATTTAAAGAAAATCGTCATGGAAACCGACAAGGAAGAAATCAAGAAAAAAGACAAGGTTAATTAAAAATAGTTAGTGTAATTTGTTTGTCTAAAAACTTCCGGCTGGTTACCGGAAGTTTTTTTTATATTTTCAATTAAAAAATCAATAGAATAAATAGCCTCCTTAAATTCTAAAAAAGTTATGAAAAAATTAATTATAGCTGCATTATTGTGCATTGGAATAACAAGCTTTGCACAAGAAAAGAAAAACAACCCTAATCAAGGGCAATTTCGAACTAGCTCTCCGCAACAAAAAAACGAGAACCGCGTAAAAAGAATGGTCGAAGAACTGAATTTAGACTCCAGTCAAGAACAGCAATTAGTGAGCCTTTTCAAAAATTATCCAACAAATGGGACTAACAAACTTACTCCTGACGAACGAAAAGAATACAACAAAAAGCTAAAAGAAATCCTAACACCCGATCAAATGGCGTTATTGAAATCGAAAAGAAAACAATAAAATGAAATGAAAAAGCTTCGGACAAAACCCGAAGCTTTTTTATATAAACTAAAACGTTCTTGAAACTTTATCGATAGCTTGAATGGTAAAATCTAAATCTTCATAGGTAAGCGCATCGGTAATAAACCAAGTTTCATAAGCTGATGGTGCAATATAAATTCCTTCTTTCAACAAGCCGTGAAAGAATTTTTTGAAGGTTTCATTGTCACCTTTTGCTGCAGTTTGAAAATCGAATACTGGCGTTTCGGCAAAATGTACTGAAATCATCGAGCCTACTCTATTTATGGTAAAATCTACTTTATTTGCTTTTAGAACTTTATCAATGCCTGCGGCCAAATAAGCTGTTTTTTCCTCTAATCTTTTGTAAATTTCTCTATCCGAATCCAAAGCTTGCAACATCGCTAATCCTGCTGCCATTGCCAACGGATTTCCAGATAATGTTCCCGCTTGATACACTGGACCAAGTGGAGCCAAATAATTCATAATCTCGCTTCTGGCAGCAAATGCACCTACTGGCAAACCGCCACCAATCACTTTGCCGAAGCAAACAATATCGGCTTTGATGTTGAATAATTCTTGAACTCCACCTGCCGCCAATCGAAAGCCAGTCATCACCTCATCAAAAATCAATAGAATTCCGTTGTCTGAACACAATTGGCGTAAACCTTCCAGAAAGCCTTTGTTTGGAGGAATACAACCCATATTTCCAGCCACAGGTTCTACAATTATGGCAGCAATTTCATCTTTATTAGCTTCGATTAAAGCCGAAACATTTTCTAAATCATTGTATTTGGCTAGCAATGTATCCTTAGCCGTTCCTACTGTTACGCCAGGACTATTAGGAGAACCAAAAGTAATGGCGCCACTTCCGGCTTGTATCAAAAACGAATCGGAATGACCGTGATAACAACCAGCAAATTTGATAATTTTATCTCTTTTAGTAAATCCACGAGCCAGTCTGATGGCACTCATACAAGCTTCGGTTCCTGAATTTACAAATCGTATTTTATCAATATTGGGAACCATTTTCACAGCCAAAGCTGCGATTTGAGTTTCTAATTCGGTTGGCATTCCAAAAGAAGTTCCCGATTTTGCTTTTTCGGTTACAGCATCCACTACGGGTTGAAAAGCGTGACCCAAAATCATGGGTCCCCAAGAATTGATATAATCTATTAATTGGTTTCCGTCTTCGTCTAACAAATAGGCTCCTTTGGCACTTTTTACAAATATTGGAGTTCCTCCAACTGCTTTGAACGCACGAACAGGCGAATTTACACCACCCGGAATTACTTTTTCTGCTTCAGCAAAAAGCTGACTGCTTCTTTGATATAACATTTGTTTTATTTTTGAATTAGTATGGATTGTCCAATTGAAATGGCATTGTCATTCAAATTATTTTGCCTTTTCAACTCTTCAATTGCGATATTAAATTTTTTGGAAATCGAATATAAGGTATCACCTTTTGCAACTATATATTGATTTGAATTTGTATTTGAAACAACTTTTGATTGTGGCTTTGCATATTGATTTTCATCCAAAACATAGTCTTTGCCCAAAACCATATTGTCATATTGATCTAAATGAAAGCGCTCGATGTAACCAATTAATTTCTCTGGATAATTAGGATCAGTTGCATAACCCGCTGCTTTTAATCCTCTTGCCCAAGATTTATAATCTCCTTTTCGTAAATTAAACAGGGAAGCATAGCGGTTTCTTTTGGAAAGAATATCGGCGTGATCCTGAAATGATTCTTCTGGATTTTTATATTTCCTGAAACATTCTTGGGCAGAATCGTCATCTTGATGGATCGTTTCGCCTTTCCAATCGGTGTAGCATTTTATTCCAAAATGGTTGTTTGCTGTCACGGCTAAATTGCTTTGACCTGAACCCGATTCAAGAATTCCTTGAGCTAAAATGATACTGGCAGGAATACCATATTTTTTCATATTGCTCATTGCAATGTCTTTGTAATGAAACACATATCCGTTTACCAAATCAGAAGTTACAAGTGCTCTTGAATTGGATTGTGAGTTTTTATTTGGGGTGGAATTTGTTTTATTATACCTCGAATTTCCTGATTTTGTAGTTCCGCTCACAGATTTAGAAGAGGAACAACCCACTAAAATTAGAATAAAGGCGATAAGTACTATCTTTTTACACATCTATGTTTATTATTGGTAAATGCTTGTTTTTTAAATTAATGTTCATCCCTTTTATTCCCTGTAGTCCTCCAGTGTGAATGAGTAAAATTTTGGAATGTTCTGGGAAATAATTTTTATTGATTAGATCCATAACGCCAAAAACCATCTTTCCTGTATAAATTGGATCCAAAGGAACTTGATTTACAACATAAAACTGATTGATGAATTCGATTAATTCGGAACTGACTTTTCCGTAGCCACCAAAATGATAGTCTGTAATTAATTCCCAATTGTCCTTGTGGGCAAATTTACGAATTTCATCGTTTAAAAAATCACCTTTCAGGGCAGGAAAGCCCAAAACTTTTTGATGTGGCAAACTGCTGTTTATTATCCCTGAAATCGTTCCGCCTGTTCCAACGGCTGTGCACACAAAATCATATTGCGAATCTTCTTTAGTTAGAATTTCTTCGCATCCTTTGACTGCAAATTCATTTGTTCCTCCTTCTGGAACTAGATAAAAATCGCCATATTTTTGCTTTAAATTTTCTAAAAAAAAGACTTCGGTTTTATGACGATATTCTTCTCGGGTGACAAACTCAAATTGCATTCCGCATTCCTGAGCAAACTTTAGGGTTGGATTTTCTAACACTTTACTTTCTAATTCATCACCTCGAATGACTCCTATAGTTTTGAAACCGTATTCTTTTCCAGCATAAGCGGCGGCGGCAATATGATTTGAATAAGCACCCCCAAAAGTAATAAGTGTGTCTTGATTTTCTTTTTTTGCCTGAACCAAATTGTATTTGAGTTTTCGGAATTTATTTCCCGAAATAAAAGGATGAATCAAGTCTTCGCGCTTAATATCGACTGAAATGAAGTGGGGAAATTCTATGTCTATTTTTTGATTCAAACCTAATAATTTTCACAAAGGTAAAATATATAAACAACAAAAAAGCAACCTTTTTAGAGATTGCTTTTGTAGTATTATCTGTTTTTTGAAATTTAATTTTTAACGATAATTTTTGTTCCCATTTCTATTTTGTCACTAGAAGTCAACTTAACGATGTAAATACCATCTCGTAGATTGGCTGTTGAAAATTCGTATGACAAATCGGTTCCCAACTGTGTTTTACTTGATATTAATCTTCCCACTACATCATACAAATTGTAAGTAGTAATTTCTTTTTGCATTGGATTTTCAACAGTTACATTTTTACTGGTATTATTTTGATACACTTCGAAGTTATTTTCTACAAATTTATCGGTTCCTAAAGTAGTTCCGTTTTTAAAAGTAATTTCATATTGCGTATTGTTTGTTCCTGCGGGCAAAGTTAAATCATAGAAACAATTTTTAATGTCATAATATTGATTAGTGATTTTATCGTGTAAATAAACATTTGTAACTTCGGGAATGTTCAACATTTCGTTCACCATAATTTTATAATTGGCTTGAGCATAATTTCTAAATCCAACGGCAATTTTTTTATCGATGTCAAAAGGCACAACTTCAATAACATATTCATTATTATTAATTACAAAGTAGTTGTTTGCGGGGCCGTCATTTGGAGATAATGCATCCATTGCACGATCAACACCTTCTGTTGACAATGGACTAAACGCCAAAACCATTTGACTAATCGGCCCGTTATCCAACGTTGTATTAAACCTGATTTGCGGAATTATAGCCGTTGGTGCAACTGTTTTAGGATTAGCCTTTTTCTCAAACTGAGAATTATTGGCAACCCCTTCTTTCACAAAAACTCTATAACTGTTTTTCATTTGAACATTGCCATTATTTTCCCCTTCAATCATAAAACCCTGACCAATTGGAGAATATCTTCTTTTGTAATTGTTTGACGAACTAGTTCCTGGAATTACTTCTCCTCCAGATCCATTATAGGAATAAAAAACTGCAGGGATATAAATATCGGTATCTCCTGAGTAACTACCATATCCTCCTTTATAATCTGCTATATAATGTGAATTTACAGTTTTGTCTTGTTCCCAAAAATAAGCCACTCCTGTACAGTTTGATTCGTTGAGTAAAAATGCTTGTAAATCTATTGCAGATGGATAGGGATTTCCTGTAAATGTTAATTCACCTTCTAAAACAGGTATGTCGATGGTTCCATCATTTGGTTTTCCTCTAAAATCATAACGTTGATGTTTTCCGTCAGGGTTATTTTGAACTTCATCTCCATAAATATCAGTATTATCTGTTCCAGAAGTCCCTTTCATTGTAAACCCTTCGCCAGGATTTATCGTAGCAGTTGACCCCACATAAACCCAATCAGAATAAGAACTTTTGATTATAAATTTATAAATCCAGTAGGACGAAATTGCCAATGGATTTGCAATTCCATCATATTTATTTGTTGCCAAAATAGATGCAGGAGTCGTTACTGTTGTTGTTATAGGTCTTCCTAGTTGGGAAATTCCGAAAGCAGTATTTGTTGAATTTGATGTCGCAGTATTTCCTACTGGAGAACACCAATAATTGTATTGAAAATTATTCACGGTTCCTTCTTGAAAAACAGATAATTTTCCAGTTCCTTTATTTGTCCCTGAGCCTGTAGTTCCTTGTAGCAACTGCCCTTCTTTTCTTAAATAAAAGTTACTGTTTGGTCCGTTTAACTCTAAATCATTTTTTATAAAAACATATTGATTGCTCACATATACATAAACACTTGCATTGTCTTTAACAAACATATCTTGAGCATTTATTTGAGGTTGCATTAAAATATATGCAACTAATAACAATTGATTTTTAAGTATATTTTTCATAATCGTAAGGATTAAATTGTTTTATAATGCTTGATATAGTGTTGCTAAATACATTGTATTTCTTAAGCTAACTAATTACATTCCATTCATATACATTCATAATGCAGAAAGGGTTAAAGATTTTACTTTGGCATTATCCGCTGAGGTGTAATCTCCCATATAAAGTTCTAAATAATCATTTGTAGCAAGAGTAGCCAATACGTGCAAGGTTGTACTTTGCGTGTCATTTCCATTTCCAAGTTTTTGAATTACTTTAGAGGAAGGAATTACCACCCCATTTTTGGCTATTCCAAAAATAAATTGATCTGTGCTACTGCTTGCTGCTACAACAGAAATCGTACAAGTAACGTGGAAGGATTTAGTAATCGATCCTGTATATCTCAATCTTCCATTGTTACTACCTCCATTGTCAAATTCCATTGCACCAGCAGAAAGAGTTGTTGCAGGTTCACATTTAACCAAATTAGTAGATCCATCAGAAACAGAAGATATGGTTACAGTAGTTCCAGTTCCTGGGTCAAAATAATTTATCTCTCCCATTGGATATTGAACATTATTACTATCATTACTACTCAATTTTTTCCAATCGGCACCATTACTAATTAGGGTTACGGCTTCTTTAGAATTGGTCAATAACAATGTAGCCATCCCATCAATCATTTGTGATAACGTTGTAGCTATTGTAACATTTTTTGTGCTTGAATCATCTCTTTTAATGGTATAAATACGACCATCAATCCCAACTGCTGTTGGTAATGTAATGGTAATTGGAGTTGAGCCATTATTACAAATAATGACGCTTTCGGTTTCATCTAATGTTGCATTCGACGTCACAGTGGTTACTGATTGACTCATTGAACCATTTACTTCAAAAGTTGAATTTGGAGTTGTTGTACCAATTCCTACTTGTGCACAAATATTGTAATTATTGAGAAGTAAAAATGAAACTACAAAAACACATAAAATGATGTTTTTGCTTTTTGTAATAATTTTTTTCATAACAATAAATATTAGTAAGTTAATATTGAGATTTGATTTATTTAAAAAAAGGTTTATTCTTATTAAATAAATAAAATACTGTATTTCATCGAATAAATTTACCTATTATCTTTAATTCAAAGTATGATTTAAATCATAATTTGAAAAAAAATACCAATAAATTAATGTTTTTATGATTTTTTCTAATAGAAAATAGGAAAAGGAATAGGAAAACGAAAAAGAAAAAAATAGCAATAAGTTGAATTTTCTTAAAAAAATATTTATTTAAGAAAAGAAGAGTTTAAAATATGAATATTAATCAATAAAACATCCATAAATTAAAAATATAAGAATTTTATATATTTAAATATACTTCAAAAAAGCCCAAAATTTTCTTTTTTTTAAATAACCGTGGTCTTTTTCATTGGTGTAAGCCTCACGCTCAAAACTGATATTTCTATAAGCCAAATCTTTATTCTTGAATTGGATTAAGCGTAAAAGAAACTCAACAAAGTACCAAACTAAAAAAGGGAATACCAATAGCTCTAATTGCTGACGCAAATGAATTCGCTCGTGATTCACAAAAACAGAATTCCTTTTATCTTTTCGCTCTTTTACAAAAACAAAAGGAAACAAAGCCAATCCACGGTAGCCTCTAGGAATTAAATATTTGGTAACAATTAGAAACATTCGTTTTAAAGTGTATAAATTTGTAGTATGAACGAACAAAGTAATGAAAATAAATTAATAGAAGGCGAAGATTTTTATTATACGCCCGAAGGGTATAAATGTTTTACCGAAAAGTACCATCTCAAAAAAGGCTATTGCTGCAAAAATGGTTGTCGCCATTGTCCTTATGGTTTTAATAAAAAAACGGGAACTATTAAAAAGTAGGCAGTATTCAGCACGCAGATAAAAAATTACACCTTATAAAATGACTTTCAAAGAACAAATTCAACAGGGAATTCCAACTATATTGCCTCATTCAAAGCCGTCTGAAGTCAACATCAATCACGCCCCAAAACGAAAAGAAATTCTTTCTACAGAAGAAAAAAAATTGGCTTTGCGCAATGCCCTTCGCTATTTCGAACCGCAGCATCATGCCGAATTAATCAAGGAATTTACCGAAGAACTAGAAACTTACGGTCGGATTTATATGTACCGTTTTCGTCCCGATTATAAAATGTATGCTCGTCCCATTACTGAATACCCTGGAAAATGCGAACAAGCCAAAGCCATAATGCTGATGATTCAGAACAATCTGGATTATGCCGTGGCACAACATCCTCACGAATTGATTACTTATGGCGGAAATGGTGCCGTTTTTCAAAACTGGGCTCAATATTTATTGACAATGCAATATTTATCTGAAATGACCGACGAGCAAACACTTACTATTTATTCTGGTCATCCAATGGGTTTATTTCCTTCTCACAAAGAAGCACCACGAGTTGTGGTAACAAACGGAATGGTTATTCCAAATTATTCCAAACCAGACGATTGGGAGAAATTCAATGCGCTTGGTGTTTCGCAATACGGGCAAATGACCGCAGGAAGTTATATGTATATTGGTCCGCAAGGCATCGTTCACGGAACCACAATTACCGTTTTGAATGGTTTTAGAAAAATAAAAACCAATCCCGAAGGCAGATTATTTGTCACCTCAGGTTTGGGAGGAATGAGTGGCGCACAACCCAAAGCCGGAAATATTGCAGGCTGCATCACAGTTTGCGCCGAAGTCAATCCAAAAATCACACACATTCGACACAGTCAAGGTTGGATTAACGAAATTATTGAAAATCTTGATGAATTGGTAAAAAGAGTCACTTTGGCCAAAGCCAATAAAGAAATTGTTTCTATCGCTTATCTTGGAAATGTGGTCGAAGTCTGGGAAAAATTTGACCAAGAAAACATTCATATCGATTTGGGTTCCGACCAAACTTCGCTGCATAATCCTTGGGCTGGAGGCTATTATCCCGTGGGAATTTCATTTGAAGAAGCCAATGAAATGATGGCTAAAAATCCTGATTTATTCAAAGAAAAAGTACAGAAAACCTTGCGAAGACATGCTAAAGCCATCAACAAACACACCACAAAAGGAACTTATTTTTTCGATTACGGAAACGCTTTTCTACTGGAAGCTTCCCGAGCTGGAGCCGATGTTATGAACGAACATCCAACATTAGGAAGAGAATTTAAATATCCGAGTTATGTCCAAGACATTATGGGGCCAATGTGTTTTGATTATGGTTTTGGTCCTTTCCGCTGGGTTTGTGCCTCAGGAAAGCCAGAAGATTTAGAAAAAACCGACAGAATTGCTTGCGAAGTCTTAGAAGAAATGATGCAACATTCTCCTGCTGAAATTCAACAACAAATGACCGATAATATTCAGTGGATTAAAGGGGCACAAGAAAATAAATTGGTGGTAGGTTCGCAAGCCAGAATCCTCTATGCCGATGCCGAAGGAAGAATGAAAATTGCCGAAGCTTTCAATCAGGCTATTGCAAAAAGCGAAATTGGAACTATCATTTTAGGTCGCGACCATCACGATGTTTCGGGCACAGATTCTCCTTATAGAGAAACTTCAAACATCTATGATGGTTCTCGTTTTACGGCCGATATGGCCATTCAAAATGTTATTGGCGACAGTTTTCGCGGTGCCACTTGGGTTTCTATTCACAATGGCGGCGGTGTAGGCTGGGGCGAAGTAATAAATGGTGGATTTGGGATGGTTCTTGATGGTTCTGCAGCAGCTTCAAAACGCATTGAATCGATGCTTTTTTGGGATGTCAACAACGGAATTTCCAGAAGAAGCTGGGCAAGAAATGAAGGTGCTATTTTTGCCATAAAAAGAGCCATGGAAACACAACCTTTACTGAAAGTTACATTGCCCAATTTGGTAAACGATGATTTATTTAAAAATTAAAACAGGAATTATCCCTTAATTTTTTGATTAAAATCAGCTTCTTTTTCGATAACATTTCCTTGGTATTGTAGTTTCCAACCCATTGTATTGGTAAGAATTAGCATTTTCGAAAGTTCAGAAATCAATCGGTTTTGGGCGTTGGTTTTCAAAGATGATTTTTCAATTTTCTTTGCCAAATTGGCTCGAACCATTTTATTGATTTTATTGTAATCGTCTCCCGTAAAAGGATTCATTGTACTTTGTTGTACATCATAATACTTAATATCGGGACTGATTTTTATTTCTTCTTTAGGGATATTAATGATGGTTATGGTTTTGCTTTTTTCGTCGATATCGTATTTCATTTGGTGCAAATCATATGCTACTGTCACATCGGCATTGACAATCACGATGGCTTTCTTTTCGAAAGAAACCATATCCATAAAGTATTTATCTTGATCTTTATAGGTAATCACTTCGGCAAAATGTCCTTCGGTAACCACGAGTTTTCCAACGTTGACAATTTGTTGCTGAATGAGATTGGTATTGTATTCTAGGCTTGGATCGGCTTCTTTCTTGAAATCGCAGAATTTGAAAAGTAAAAAAATTGCGACAATGGCAACAATTGCGATAAGGATTCTGTTTTGCATTTTTATTTTTTTATAAAAGTAAAAAAAATATCGAAAAGGAAAAGCAAACTAAATCAACTTATTGTTTTTAGCCTTTTGAATGGCTTCGAGTTTGTTGTGAACTTGTAATTTTGAATAAATATTTTCGACGTGTTTGCGAATGGTTCCAGCCGAGAGAAACAGGTTTTCAGCAATAGCATTGTATTTTAATCCTTTGCTCAATTGTTCTAAAACTTCTATCTCTCGGGAAGTTAAATTGTATTCTTCTTTGTCTGAAATGGTTTCGAAAGCTGTTGGGTTTCTAAATAATTTTAAGGTTTTCATCGCAATCGATGGGGTCATTGTAGCACCTCCATTCATCGTTTCGATAATGCCTTGATGCAAATCTTTGGGATTTACTTCTTTGAGTAAATAACCGTCGGCACCTGCTTTTATGGCATTAAAAATATTTTCATCGTTATCAAAAACGGTGAGCATAATGATTTTTATTTGCGGGTATTTATGTTTAACGAAACAAGTCGCATCGATTCCGTTCATTTTTGGCATTTCGATATCCATCAAAATCAAATCGACATTGTGATTTTTTTCTAATTTTTCGATTAAATCCAAACCATTAATAGCAGTAAACTTCAAGGAGAAATCTTCAAAAAAAGACAGTTTTTCTTGAACCGCTTTAATCAAAAACGAATTATCGTCAACAATGGCTATTTTTATCATATTCAATTCTTTTTTAGTAAAATCGTAACAGAAGTTCCCTCGTTTGATGAGTTCAAACCAAATTTTCCTCCAATTTCCTCGATTCGCTTTTGCATGTTTTGCAAACCATTCCCTTTTTCGACAGTGGCCAAATCAAAACCAGTTCCGTTATCCTGAATGATGATTTTTAATTGATTTTCTACTTGCTTTGCATTGATGGTAATTACACTTGAATTGGCATATTTTATTGAATTATTTACCGCTTCTTGAATGGTTCTATACAAATTCATTCCTTGAACCGACGTCAGTTTTTGAGTTTTCAAAACAGGGTCAATGGCGAACGAAAAGCTAATTTGATCTTTGGCTTCTTTGGCTTTTTCGATATAATTATTAATCCTGATTTCTAAATCTTCAAAGGAAATTTCGTTGCTGTTCATTGCCCAAATCGTGTCTCGAAGTTCCAGAATGGTTTCTTTGGCAAAACTGGAAATATTAGAAAGTTTGTTGTCTAGTTTTTCATTAGTAATTTCGAATGCATATTTTATATTATCAACCGATGAAATTATGAAAGTCAGTTGTGCTCCAATATTATCGTGCAAATCTCTGGAGATATTCAAGCGTTGTTCTTGTAATTTGTTTTGGTTTTCAATTTTAATGATCGCCTTTTTAAGTTTATATTCTTGTGCTTGTTGCGTGTTTTTTTGTTTTTGTTGGCGGTAGATTAAAAAACCTATAAGTGCTATAAAAAAAGCCAAAACCGAAATCCCAATTATCAGTGTGTTTTTTTGTTTGGCTTCGGCTTCTTTTTCGAGGAGAAGTTTTTCTTTTTTTTCGGTTTGGTATTTTGTTTCGAGTTCAGCAGTTTGTTTTACAACCGAGTTTTCAAGCAATTGATTATTAACAACAACCAATTTATCAACATAAAGACTTACACTGTCAAGTTGGTTCAATTTTGCATATACTCGAATCAATGACTTATAATTTATTTGCAATTTGTCGAATAATTTTTCTTTTTCAAAAACCTGTTTGGTGTTTAACAGTAATTGTTTTGCTTCTGCCAATTTATTTTGATGTATAAATTCTTCTGCTAAATTCAAATCATAATTTGCTTGGTCAATATCCGAGTTTAATTCTTCTCTCGCTTTTAGTGATTTTGCATAAAGGGCCAGCGCTTCTTTAGATTTTTTTTGTTCTGTTTTTATAGATGCAATATTGTTATAAGCACTAGAAACTCCTTTTTTGTTACCCACATTATTACAATATTTCAAACTTTTATTGTATTGTTTTAATGCATTAAGAGTATCATTCATTTGAAGATACACATTCCCTAAATTCAAACAAGAAACGCATAAATCGGATGTGGCATTATTCTGTTCCTGATACTGAACAACGTCACTTATATAATTTAAAGCTTTGTGATAATTTTTTAGTTTTAAAAGTAGCAATCCAATATTTCCTTTGGTGATGTGGCTATTTTTTTCGTCGTTTATACTTTCAAAATATTGTAAAGCATCTAAAAAAGAGGTCATTGCTGGTTTGTACTGTTGGTTTTTTTCGTAAATATTCGCCAGATTATTATTAATTTTTGCCAAACCTCTATAATCTTTTCTAGCTTTTCTGATTGCATAAGCTACGAGGTAATTTTTCTTAGAATTTTGAAAATCACCTTTTCTAAAATATACTGCCCCCACATCACTATACACTTGTGCAATCAAAGTAGAATCGCCCAATTTTGTGGATTCTATCACAGCCTTTTTCCCATAATGCAAAGCCGAATCTGTAGAAACAGTAGAATAATACCAAGTCAAATCCGAATAAATTGTGGCCGTTTTTTTGGCATCGGGATTGTTCTTCAACTCTGTTTTCAAGTTATCAATGATGTGCTGAGCATTTTGCGCATTAGCAGATAATGAGGCTATTATAATCAGAAAGAAAAAATATTTTTTCATATAAAAACTTTTACAGGCTAAATATAACAAAATATTTGATGCTTATTTCTTAGAATACAATTCTTCGAAAATTTCGCAATTCAAATTAAAAATAGAATTTTTCAAGGATTCATTGGATGCTTTGAGTTTTACTTTTAAATCCTCGGAAAGTTTTATTTTTTGATTTTGATCCTCCAAATTGGATTTCATTTCCAGAATTATATCTTCCAGAAGCATTATTCGCCTCTGGAAATCTAAATTGCTAATTTTAAAGTTGATAATCAATCCGAAAATCACAAAAAAAAGCACCCCAATTATGAGTAATAAAATATAAACCATATTCCTGTATTTTTAATTCACAATCAGTTTTTTGGTGGTTTTATTTCCGTCTTTTTCAATTTCTATCAAATAGACTCCTTTGTTTAAAGTTTGATTTGTAGTTGTAGAATTCAAAGAAAAATCTTTTACTTTTTGTCCTAAAAGATTGTAAATTGTCGCTTTTGCTCCCATTAAATCTTGGTCAACTTCGATATTGAAATTACCTGATGACGGGTTTGGAAAAATATTAAACTCGTTTTCTATCCTAATTTCTTTTAATCCTAATGCTGATGTTGGACAGGCAATTGCTGAGGGAATAAGTAAATCGGACTGAATGACATTTCCGTTACCCATTTGTCCATTATTATCATTGCCCCAAGCCCATAATTCGTCATTTGTTTTTAGTGCTAATGTATGTGTTCCTCCGGCAGCTATAGATTTCCAATTTGTATCAGTTCCTAATTGAGTTGGAATTAAGATATCAATTCTTGTATTGTCCCCCAATTGTCCTGCTTGATTTTCGCCCCAAGTCCATAAAGTACCATCAGTTTTAGTGGCCAAAGCATGACCTCCAGCACCTGTAGAAATAGATTGCCAGTCAGAAGCTGTGCCAATTTGGGTTAAAACATTTTTGTTTACCGTTGTTCCATCTCCCAATTGTCCGTTAAAATTATTTCCGCAAGTCCATAAAGTACCATCTGATTTTATGGCAATGGTATGATAATTATTTGCAGCCACAGATTGCCAAGTAGCAGTACCTATTTGAGTTGGAATATTTGGCCCATAATTTGTTCCCATTGCTAGTTGACCAAAAGCATTGCTACCCCAGCCCCAAAGTGTTCCATCACTTTTTATTCCCAAAGTGTGCGAACTACCAAGTGCGACAGATTGCCAAGTAGCAGTTCCTGTTTGAGTGGGAATATTTTTGCTAACATTTGTTCCATCACCCAATACACCAAAATTATTATCACCCCAAATCCATAAAGTGCCATCACTTTTTATGGCGGCTGTATTACTAATATTAGCTGCTATTTTTTGCCAAGTAGCAGTGCCTATTTGCACTGGAATTGATTTTTTTACATTGGTACCATCGCCTAATTGTCCATAAACATTGTTTCCCCAAGTCCAAAGTGTTCCGTCATTTTTTAAAGAAACTGAATGTTTTTCTGAACTTGCAATAGTTTGCCAATTTGTAGCAATTCCTAGCTGAACAGGTAATGTCCTATCAGATGGATAATTAATATTGTCTCCTAATCCTAATTGATGGTAATAATTATCGCCCCAAACCCACAAAGTGCCATCGTTTTTTATGCCCAAACTGTGATCTTTACCCGCTGCTATTGTTTTCCAGCATTGAGCATTTGCAAAAAAGACAGTAAATAAGGTTGTTGCAATTAGTAGCATTTTTTTCATCTTAAAGGTTTTAGAAGTTATAGCCCAAAGGTGAATCATTTACAAACACAAAAAAATACGACAATTGTCGTATTTTTTTGTGTTTTTGACTTTCAAGAAATTCTAGTTTACAATCAGTTTTTTGGTGGTTTTATTTCCGTCTTTTTCAATTTCTATCAAATAGACTCCTTTGTTTAAAGTTTGGTTTGTAGTCGTAGAATTCAAAGAAAAATCTTTTACTTTTTGACCCAGAAGATTGTAAATAGTCCCTTTTGCACCCATTAAATTTTCCTCAATTTCGATGTTGAAATTACCGTTTGAAGGATTTGGATAAATTTTGATTTTTTGACTATCAATACTATTTAGTAGACCCGAAACGTTTAAACTACTTAATTTCATTTTCCATAGCTTCGCTTCTTGAATGACATACAAATCCGTTGAACTTTTGCTAAGAAATTTGGCAGGACTGGCATTGGTAAATCCAGAAATATCAACCCAATTCGTTCCTTGATTAGTAGTTTTATAAACGCCATAATCATTTCCTAAATACACCTCTGTTCCAATGCCAAGAAGGGAATAAACCCCTACACTAGGAAGACCATTCTTAACGACACTCCAACTATCGCCTTTATTTGTTGATATTGTGACATCATTGGTATTGACAGTCGATTCGAAAAGACTTATGTTTTGCAGATTGTCTTTTGTGTAAGTCAAGGAGGTAACGGTATTGTTTGGAATTCCAACACTTTTACTAATCCAATTTTGATTTGTACTATCGTATTTGTACACCTTTTGATTTACTCCTACAAATAAATCCGTATCCACTACTAGCAATGGTTCGGCGACCAAACCTACAAGTCCAGTATTGTGTTGTGTCCAAGAACTTCCGTTGTCAGAAGAGATATAAACCCCTTTATTTGTTGAAGTGGCAAATATCTTATTGTTGAAATATGCAAAGTTCCTAATTATTGTTGTCGTGCTAATTCCGGTGTTAGACAAAACCCAATTATCGCCACCATCTGTCGACTTGAAAACCGTTCCGTTAGTAGAACTGGCAAAAAGTGCACCATTGACATACGCAATATTCCAAATTTGCATACTTGTAATACCGTTGTTTATTTGTGTCCAACTGGATCCTCCATTTGTTGAACGATAAATACCATTGCTTAAAGTTCCTAGATATAAAGTATCATTCTGAATTGTTAATGAAAAAGGCAGCGCACCACTTGGATTATTACACAATGTCCATTGCGCATTTGTAATTGTGGTAAAAAACACAATTAATAGTATAGTAATTATTCTTTTCATCTTTGTAGTTTTAAAAATTATTCTTCAAAAATAAGAAGGGTGTATTAACAAAAAAATACGAAGTTTTTCGTATTTTTTTGCTTCAAAACCTAATTTTTCATCATTGTACTTTTTGGAATTTTGACTCTGGCAATGGTTGACTTTCCTTCTATTAGTCTAGTAAAATAGAGCATTTCGGTGGTTTCGTCATAGAAAGGAGAACCTTCAAAACTGTCGCTGTTTATTTTATTTCCAAGATTAATGGGTTCCGACCATTTTTTCCAACTGTCGTCCAATCTATATGACACGTAAATATCATAATTGCCGTAACTACTGAAACCAATGCTGCTGAAAATCAAGGTTTTAGTATCTGACAATAGCTGCGGCATTCCTTCATCGGCGGCTGAATTAATAACTTTACCCATATTTTGCAAAAGTCCATAAGTGCCATCTTCTTTTCGGTTGGCAAAATACAAATCGGTTCCTCCTTGGGTAAAATCGGTTTCGATTCCCATTATCAAAATTTTGGCGTCATTGGTCATCGTCAAATCGGCTGTTTTGTCATAATTGTTATAGGCGGCAATTTTTAAAGACTTTAGGGATTGGTAACTTCCGTTTTTGTTTTCGAAAAATTCAAAACCTGTTTCGGTAGTGTTTTTTGTATATTCCACACCACCTTTCAGAATAAAATGATCACTGCAATATTCTAGATAATTATACTCATCGTTCAAACTCAAACCAGGTTCTGCCAAGGCTGGTTTTGCCCACTTTCCGTCGGCTTGTTTATGGCTCGAAAAAACTACATCTTTATTTTCGGCAAAAGCGGAATAGAAAATTTTTTGTCCGTCTTGCGAAACTATCACATTAGAAACTTCGCTATTCTCGAACTCCAACGATTCTGGATTAGGCAAGTTTTCGAAAGCAGAATTAGAATTGATTTTTATTTCAATGGGTGCTTCAGAATCGGAAATCCCAATGGCATCAATTTGTTTTTGACCTGGAATAAGTGCAAAGCTAAACTCTACTTTTACAGCAACTACATTGGCAACAGCATTCTCTAAAATTGCATATTCAATTCCAGGATTGAAAACATTGGGCACTTCTTGCACTTTCCGTCTTTTTCGACCAAAATAATAAGCGTGATCTGCTGTTGCGGTCGATTTGAAAGTGGGTGTTCTCCAATCTCTTTTGCGAGTCCAAACAGTTTCATAATTTCCAGAACCATTGTCCACTGAAATCTTCACCACGCAACCTGCATTCAGATTTTCGCAAACGGCAACCTGTTTTACCAATTGTGGTTTTTCGAAACCTACTTCTATCACTTCTTTGCCGTCGAGTGCATTTTTGGGCATCCAAGCATTGGCAGAACTGCCTCCTTGCGGAAAAGCATCGGGTTTGCCTAGAATTCTTTTGATGCCATTTTGTTTACCTCCTAAATCGGTGGAGAATTTGATTAATTTGCTAGCCCATTGAATTTGTTGGGCTTGCACAGAACAAAGAGAAAAGAATAGAGAATAGAGAAGTAAAAATGTAAATTTTTTCATAAAAAAATTTTTAAACTATTAAGAAAATTAAGTGTATTAAGAGTTTTATTTTTAGTAGAATTTAATTAGAAAAGGGCCATGAAAATCAATTCACAACCCTTTTCATTACAACTAAAAACGCTTAATTGTTTACTTTGATTTTTTCTACTTTTCTACCTTTGAAAGCAAAAATATATTCTCCATCTGAAGTAATATCGATTCCATCTCCATATTGTGGACTACCCCCTTTTCCTTTAGATTGCACCGACCCTTTGGTTTCTCCATTGGTCATATCGATTCCGTAAATGATGTTTTTGCTATTTCTTTGATCTCTCAAGAAATAATTATTACCAATGTGATAAAAATAATCCACTCCTTTGATTTTTTCGGTGGCATAGGCTCTTGAACCGTCTTTCTTGTTGTAAGCCGCTAGACCTTTTTCAGAAAGCACCACTACTTTGTCATCAAAATCGATAACGTCGGTCGCTTTTCCCACTCCCGCATCGTCGTGTTTTACATCAAATAATTGTTTGCCCGAAGCAATGTCGTAGCAATAAAACTGGTCGCCATCACCAGCAAAAACGGTTTTGTCTTCGTTCAAAATCATATCGGTAATGCGTTTGTCGAATTTATCGGAACGCCAAGCCAATTTTCCGTTGCTATCGTCCAAACAAACCAAGCCGTTTTTCTGTGCTTTGTAATCCCAATAGATATAAGGCACTCGCTGTTTGTAAGTTCCCCCCATTCCATCAGATCTGCTTTCCATTCGATATTCCTGAACTTGTACTTTTCCGCCTATTTGTATTAATACTTTATTGCCTGTTTTGTAAATATTGGGTACACAAAATGACCCAGTTACTTTCTCGGTAGCCCATAACAATTTACCCGAAGCTAAATCGTGTTTTTCGACATATTTCGTTCTATCTCTGGTTCCTAACATCACGATATAAACCGCATTATTGGTAAATAAAGGTTCGGCAATGGTTCTATAATACTTTTTGCTTTGAGTATTCGAAAACATTCCACCTCCGCCGCCGTCCATATCATTTTCATAAATGGCTTCCCACAGTTTTTGTCCGTTATTGTAGTCATAAACCGTAAGTCCGTTGAGATACAAGAACACTTTGTTGTCTTTGATCCACATATCCAAAATGGCTCTGCGTGTCACCAATTCTTTTTCTACAGTTCCCACAAAAGTGGCGTCCCACAAAATTTCACCGTTCGAAGCATTGATTCTTACCAATTGGTTTTTGAAACCTGCAAACAAAGCTCCCAAAGCCGTAGGTTTGAAATTGGCCAAAATGATTTCGTTTTTTTCTTTGTTGTAAATGTATTTTCCAACTCCCCCTTTGAATCTATTGGTTTCCCAAATTTTTTCTCCTGTTTTGGCTTTCACCAAAATAATGGAGCCTTTTTGCGAAATCATAAAAGCATCCAACTCTGAAATGTATTTCACGGTTTCCAATTCGCCTTGATCGGCACCTTCTTCGGCTTTAGTTCCTTTTGGAATCAAGTTTTGATACGATTCTGAATTCCACAATTCTTTTCCGGTTTGAATGTCTAAACAGGCCACTCTGTCTGTTCCTAATTTGCGTTCATCGAAAAGAAAAAGATATCCTCCTTTATCAGCTCGCCATTGTGTATATTGATACTCCGATTTATTAGTACCGTTAGTGGTTAATTTTTTATAATCTCCATTCCACATTGCTTTTCCTGATGCGTCTAATACCGATGCTGAATTATCGTCGGTACCAATAACAATTTCGCCATCGTATCCACAAACTGCTAATCGGGTAGCTTTGTTTTCAAATTCTGATTCCCAAACTGTGGCAAAACTTCCTGTTTTTTTTCCGGCGCCGCTGCCAGAAACTGCATTTTTGGCTTTATCCAAAAGTTTACCGAATTGTGCCAAAGTTGGCACTGTTGCCATCATACAGATGCTCAACATCAAAAGTGTTAGTTTCTTCATTTTTTTGCGTTTTTAGTTAATTATTTAAAAAGTTACAGTGTATCGAATTTTATAACGTTGTTGTTTTTGTAGTTTGAATTTGAATTTATAATTGATGATATAATCCGAGAGAAAATTGGTAAACGAAGGATTGTTGATATCGCTATCGACCTTGAACAGAGTGGACACTTTTCCGCTTTGAATCACGCTAATGTCTGAGACAATTGTTCCTTTGACATCCTTAAATTTTTTGTCTTTTTGCTTGAGAAAATCCTTGTTTTGGAAAAGTTCATCCATTTCCTTGGTCACCATTTCGGTCACTTCTTCTTCGTCGGTCAACACTTTTTTCTGTGCAAAAACTGGTTCAGAAAATAGTAAGAGAAAAAGCCCAAGAAATAATATAAGTTGTTTTTTTTTCATAATGATTTGATTTGTTGGTAAGTACTTTACAAATCTGCATCAATTATGAAATAGAATCAATACGAAGAATTACGTATTTTTTAAAACTGAATTTGAGGAAACTGTTTTTGAATTTGCATCATTTTATCTTGAAGTTTGGATAAAAATTGCTGATGACTTTCGGAATTGGGATTGAATGGTCGGTGCTGCAATCCTTTTTGAATAGTTTCGATTTCTTTCATTATCGAATGACTTTCATCTGAAATAAAAGTTTCTGAAAACCGTTGCCAAATATAATCAATCGCCACCTGACTCGGATGAATCATATCTTCGGCATAAAAACGATAATCACGAAGTTCGTCCATCATAATTTCGTAAGAAGGGAAATAGTTGTTAGTTGATAGTTGTTGGTTGATGGCTGTATGGATTGCTGTAATCAAATGCGCTTTACTTTGTTGGTTTTCTATAAAACCGTCTTTGAGGTGACGAACTGGCGAAACCGTGAAAATAATAGTCGCTTTGGGATTGATTTTTTGTATTAAATCCAAAGTGTTTTGCATCGAATTTTCTATAGTTTCAACTGATAAAATTTCCTTGACAAACTGTTTTTGGGGCAGTTTATGACAATTGGCAACAATCGAATTAGTTTCTACATTTCGATACACCCAAGATGTTCCGTAGGTAATAATAATGTGAGAAGCTACTTGAAGTTTTTGAAATGTGGAATGAATAATAGCATTCAAATTGGCAATTAATTCTTTTTTATTTGAATGACTGCAATCGGAATGCACATCGAAACAATGCCAACGTTCATTATGAAAAAAAACGTCTTCCGCGCAAAATTGTTTTCCAGAAACGGCAAAATCTATTAGTTTTTCGATTGCTAATGGGTGAAATAAAATCCCAACAGGATTACAGGTGTTTTCGAACTTAAAATAATCGAATTTCTCTGCCATATTTACCGCAAAACAAGAACCCAAAGACAGAATTTTAGAGTTGTAATCTATCTTGAAATCTGCTTGAGGAATGGGAATTTTAGTTCTGAATTGCATCTATTATTTTTTACAAAAATAGAACTAATTATAGAATAATTGCGACTTTAAATGGTTGGAATCAGAACCGCCAAATAGTATTTTTTCAGAGACAATTTCGGTTGGATACCCATTTGAATTGTATTGACATTGGCTATCGATTCGTTTTATGGAAGAAGTAATTTGGTCGTTATCAACATCCTTAACCGAGTAAGCCTCTGTACTAACAACCTCATTATTAGCAGAAACTAATCTCGAGTAATCTAATAATTTAGTAAAACCCAAAATATTTTTCAATGCATTATTTTTGTAATCATATTGAATGTTGATTGTGTTTTTAATCAAAATCCCTGATCCTGCATCATCCTGAGTTTTATCGTCTTTCACTAGATTTCCGTTTTGAAAATACAAAATTCCGTGATAATTTTTAATTTCAGGCTTAGTAGAATCTTTGGTCAATTTCTCATAAGAAACTGAACCGTCACTATTGTGAACATAATTTATTAGGTAATTATCTGAGGAAATTATTTTAGTCAATTGACCCTCCACAGAATAAGAATAGTCTAATGTATTGGTGTGTTGCGTAGTTTTATCTAATTCCACAACTTTTGTAATGAAATTGCCAGTATAATAAAATTTCAAAAGTTGGTCCACTTTGTCAATAGTTAGAATTTTATTTCCGTCGTAAATAAGATTTGTGGTGTTTGAAGTGCCATCAACTGAAACTTCAACTATCTTTTTTAAGAATGATGTTTGTTCAACAGTTTCGGTTGTGCAAGAACAAAGCGTCATTAAAACAACAACTAGAACACCAACTATTTTTTTTGCTTTATTCATATAAACTTTTAAATCCTTTTGTCTTTCAAAAAACCAAGACTCTAATTTGGAATGCAAATCAACTTTATAAGTAGAATGCCTCCAAAATTCTCCGTTACAAACCTAATATTTCGGTTAAACTACTTTCAAAAATCGAAAGTCAAGACAATTTTCGCTCCATTTCATTGGATAATTAGACATCAATATTAAAAAATAGAGCCATTTATTCGAGCTTTATTTCCTTTCGAATATTAAAAATATTGAGTTAAAAATCATAATTTCAGCCATTGACTTACATTAATATTTATATTTGCAACTTAGTTTTTTAAAATTAATTTTAGTAATCCCCAAACCTAAAAAAATGAAACACTTATTAACAACATTGTTCGCAGTATGCCTCTCCTACACGGCGGCTGTAGCACAAGAAAAAGAGGCAGAAAAAGCCCCTCAAGAAAAAACCGTATCCAAAGAAGAAAAAGAAGCTGCCAAAGCCAAAAAAGAAGCCAATCTTTTAGAAGTTTTCAAAATAATTCAGGCTACACCCGAAGAACAAGCCAAAATGAGAGAATTCATAAAAGAGAGTGGCGAATACGGTAAAGAACTAAGAGCTGATCCTGATTTTACCGAAGAGGAAAAAATTATGAAATTAAAGGTATATGCTAAAATCAAAAATGCAAGACTAAGAGAATTATTAGGTGATGACAGATATAAACTCTATCGAGATGCCGTAAATGCTCAAAAAGGTAGGGCTCCTAAAAAATAATTTGATTTCAAAATAAAAAAGGGTTTGATTTAAAAGTCAAACCCTTTTTTTAGAACTATTTCAAATACTACTTCACAAAATCAACTGCCTTTGCCAAAGCCTCTGGAATTCCATCAACATTTTTCCCTCCTGCAGTGGCAAAGAAAGGTTGTCCCCCGCCTCCACCTTGTATAAATTTACCTAATTCACGAACAACTTGACCTGCGTTTAGGTTTTTCTCAGCAACCAATTCTTTGGAAATATAACAGCTTAACATTGGTTTTCCTTCCTCGGCTGTAGCCAAAACTAGGAAAATATTTTTGCCTAAAGTTCCTAATTCATAAGCCAAATCTTTAGCCCCTTCTGGACTCAAATCAACTTGTTTTGCTAAGAATTGTACCCCGTTTATTTCTTGCAGTTCTTGTGCTAATTCGCCTTTCATATTTTTGGCTTTATCTTTCAATAAAAGCTCTAATTGTTTTTTCAATTTCGCATTTTCATCTTGCAACGAATGAACCGATTTGATGACATCTTGCGGATTTTTCAAAATAGTTTTAACCTCATCTAAAATTTTTTCTTGGGTTTCAAAATAAGTTTGTACCGCATCGCTAGTAATAGCTTCAATACGACGAATTCCGGCTGCTACCGCTCCTTCCGAAACAATTTTGAAATGCCAAATTTCGGCCGTGTTGCTCACGTGAATTCCGCCACAAAGCTCCATACTTTCTCCAAATTTAATGGCACGAACAGTATCACCATATTTTTCTCCAAACAAAGCCATTGCACCTTCATCCAATGCTTGTTGTATTGGAATACTTCTTCTTTCAATCAAAGGCAATTGCTCTTGAATTCTAGCATTTACAAAATCCTCCACTTGTGTCAATTCATCGTCTGTCATTTTGGAGAAATGAGAGAAGTCGAAACGCAAATTATTGTAATTGACCAACGACCCTTTTTGCTCTACGTGAGTTCCCAAAATGCTTCGCAATGCTTGATGCATTAAGTGTGTTGCCGAGTGATTCGCTGCCGATTTTCTTCTACGATCTGGCGCTACAATTACCTTGAAAATCTCGGTTAAATTAGATGGCAACTCTTTCGTAAAATGAATAATCTGGTTGTTTTCTTTTTTGGTATCGATAATATAAATAGCATCCCCATTGGCGGTTTCTAAAACTCCTGCATCGCCTACTTGTCCTCCACCTTCTGGATAAAATGGCGTCATATTGAAAACCAATTGGTAAATTTCGCCATCTTTTGCGCTTTCCACTTTTCTGTAACGCGTGATTTTTACTTTGGCTTCGGTGTAATCGTAGCCTATAAATTCTTGTTCATCATCATCTGACAAAATGTTCCAATCACCCGCTTTCACTTTGGAAGCCGCACGAGAACGCTCTTTTTGTTTTTGCAATTCCGATTCGAAAGCGGCTTCGTCCAAACTCAATCCTTTTTCAGAAAGAATCAAAGCCGTTAAATCAATTGGAAAACCATAAGTATCAAATAATTCGAAAGCTTTTTTTCCTGAAATAACAGTGTCATTTGAATTGGTAATGATGTTTTCCAACAAAACCAATCCTTGATCCAAGGTTCTTAAAAAAGAATTTTCTTCTTCACGAATCACATTGCTACATAGTGTTTTTTGTGATTTAATTTCCGGGAAAGAATCGCCCATTTGATTGCTCAAAGTTTCGACTAATTTATAAATAAAAGGCTCTTTGGTATTCAAAAAGGTGAAACCATAACGAATGGCTCGACGCAAAATTCTACGAATCACATAACCTGCACCAGTATTAGACGGCAACTGACCATCGGCAATGGCGAAAGCCACAGCACGAACGTGATCGGCAATGACACGAATCGCAATATTTACTTTATCTTCTTCTTCGTTGGAAGCTTTGATAGTGTATTTTGTTCCTGTAATTAATTCGATTTCTCTAATTAATGGCGTAAAAACATCGGTATCATAATTCGATTGAACGCCTTGCAAAACCATACACAATCTTTCGAATCCCATTCCGGTATCGACGTGTTGCGCGGGTAATTTCTCCAATGAACCATCGGCTTTACGGTTGAATTCCATAAATACGTTGTTCCAAATCTCTACAACGTGCGGATGGTCGTTATTTACCAATGATTTTCCTGAAACCAAGGCTTTTTCTTCGGCAGAACGAATGTCCACGTGAATTTCGGAACACGGTCCGCAAGGTCCTTGATCGCCCATTTCCCAGAAATTGTCTTTCTTGTTTCCAAGAATGATTCGGTCTTCATCGATTAAAGTTTTCCAAATATCATAGGCTTCCTGGTCGAAAGGCACGTTTTCTTCGGCGTTTCCTTCAAAAACGGAAACATAAAGAATATCTTTTGGTATTTTATACACTTCGGTCAACAATTCCCAAGCCCAGTTGATGGCTTCTTTTTTGAAATAATCGCCAAAAGACCAGTTGCCCAGCATTTCGAACATCGTATGATGATAAGTATCAATCCCAACTTCTTCTAAATCGTTGTGTTTACCTGAAACACGAAGACATTTTTGCGTATCGGCAATTCTTTTGCTTTTTGGTGTGGCGTTGCCCAAAAAATATTCTTTGAATTGGGCCATTCCTGAGTTGTTGAACATCAGAGTTGGGTCGTTCTTAAGAACAATTGGAGCTGAAGGAACTATTAAATGGCCTTTGCTTTCGAAAAAATCTAAAAATTGTTTGCGTACGTCTTGTGATTTCATTTTTATAATTTAAAAATTAAAAGATTTAAAAATTAAAAGATTAAGTAAGCTTTTGGCAAATTTTAAGTTATCTGCTCTACGGCTAAATTAAATCTCTTGCAAAATTCATAATTCAACAATTCTTCAATCATTAAATTTTTAAATCTTTCAATCAGCTTTATATTTATTTATTATCGAAAAAAGGGTTGAAAAAATGAAACATTTATTAAATTTGTTCGACTAACCTTTTTACGATGTGCAAAAATAGGGTATTTTAAAATATGGCGAAAGTAAAATATTATTACGATTCCGAAAATCTAGCTTATCGAAAGATAATAACCAAAACCAGGAAGAAAATTGGCGTTGTTTTATTGTTTTTAGTAGCCTCGGGATTGTTTGGTGTTTTAAGTTTCATTATTTTATTGAATACCCCTTATTTTGAAACTCCAAAAAATAAAAAGCAGGCTCGCGAAATCGAGAATTTGAAATTGCGATATGCTATTTTGAACAAAAAAATGGAGGAAGTCGAGGATGTAATTGAGATTATAGAAGAAAGAGATAATAATTTGTATCGAGTTTATTTCAACGCTTCGCCTATTTCTGAAGAGGAAAGAAAGTCAGGATTTAAGGATGTGAATCGCTATAAAGATTTAGAAGGTTATGACAATTCGCAGTTGGTTACCAACACGACAAAAAGAATTGACGTGCTTCGAAAAGAACTAGCCATCCAGTCGAAATCATTGGACGATATTTTGAAAATGGCCAAGGCAAAAGACAAATTATTGGCAGCGATTCCGGCTATTCAACCCGTGAAAAACGAGAATTTAAAAAGTATGGTTTCGGGTTTTGGGTATCGAACGGATCCTTTTACAAAGGCCAGAAAAATGCACGAAGGAATGGATTTTACCGCCAAAACGGGAACTCCAATTTATGCCACCGGAGACGGCGTTGTGGCAAGAGCCGACAATACAGCTTCGGGATATGGAAATCATATTGTAATTCGACACGGATTTGGTTATGAAACTTTATATGGTCATCTTAGCAAATACAAATGTAGAGCTGGACAAAGTATTAAACGTGGCAACGTAATAGGTTATGTAGGAAGCACCGGAAGATCGGAAGGACCGCATTTGCATTATGAAGTGCATAAAAATGGGAAAGTTGTGAATCCGCTTAACTTTTATTACGGAAACATTTCGGCTGTAGAATATGTAGCGATTGCGCAAGCAGCGAATCAGGAGAATCAGTCATATGACTAACTTAAAAAAGTGTTCAGTATTCAGTTGGCAGTGATCAGATAAAAAATTAAAATATTAGAAATGCATATAGAATTATCTAAAGACAAAAGATATTACAGCATTGGCGAAGTAGCCAAAGCTTTTGATGTGAATGCTTCGCTGATTCGTTTTTGGGATAGCGAATTTGACATTCTCAAACCCAAGAAAAACGCCAAGGGCAACCGGATGTTTACACCAGAAGATGTAAAAAATCTGCAATTGATTTATCATTTAGTCAAAGAAAGAGGTTTTACGCTCGAAGGTGCCAGAACACATTTGAAAGAAGGACAAAAGAAAACCTTGGATAAATTTGATATTATCAGCAAGCTCGAAGCCATAAAAGTACAGTTGACCAGCATTAAAAATGAATTATAAAAAGCAGAATTAAAAAACAATAAATAAACACTAAACCTTAAATTAAACAAAAATGGATTTTAAAAAATTTTTACCTTGGATTATTGGAATTGGATTTGTCTTAATCATTGCTTTTTGGGTAATGGGAATTATGAACACAGGCTTGCAAAAAGATCAGGCTGTTAATAAAGAATGGGGGAATGTAAACACAGCCTACCAAAGACGAAATGACCTTATTGGAAATTTAGTAAACACCGTTAAAGGTGCTGCCGATTTCGAAAAAAGTACTTTGACTGCCGTAATTGAAGCCAGAGCAAAAGCTACTTCTGTAACTATTGACCCAGCCAATGTAACACCAGAACAATTGGCAGCTTTTAATTCTGCTCAATCTGGAGTTTCTTCTTCTTTGTCAAGATTATTAGTAAGTGTGGAGCAATATCCAACTTTGAAAGCCAATGAAAACTTCTTGAAATTACAAGACGAATTGGCAAGTACCGAAAATCAAATTCTTACTGCAAGAACTCGTTTTAACGAATCAGTTCAAGATTACAATGGTTATGTATTGGCAATGCCACAAAGTATCTTCTTAGGAAAATACAAAGAAAAACCATATTTCAAAGCAGTTGAAGGTGCTGATAAACCAGTTGAAGTAAAATTCTAAATCAAAAATAAATGTCAAAAGTTGAAGATTTTTTAACCAAAGAAGAAGAACAAGCGATTGTTGAAGCTATTCGTATGGCTGAAAAAGAAACTTCTGGCGAGATTAGAGTTCACATAGAAAAAACAACTTCCAAAGCTCATTATGACCGAGCTTTGGAAATTTTTCACGATTTGGGAATGGATACAACTGAACTCCAAAATGGGGTTTTGATTTACTTAGCTGTAGAAGACCATAAATTTGTGATTTGTGGTGATAAAGGCATCAACGAAGTAGTTCCTGAAAACTTTTGGGACAGCACCAAAGATGTTATAGCAGCCCAATTCAAAATTGGTAATTTCAAACAAGGATTGATTGACGGCATCATCAAGGCTGGCGAACAATTGCAAAAATACTTTCCGTACCAAGAAGGTGACGCGAATGAATTATCTAACGAAATATCTAAAGGATAAATGGGACCATTAATTGTAAATAAAAACAAATTACTGATTATTCTTTGTTTTTCGCTTTTTCATTTTTTTGGAATCTCCCAAACCTTTCAAATACCTAAAAAGCCATCTTTCATACCCCCAATTATTGACAGTACTAAAACAAGTTATTAACTGCGAAGTTAATAGTAATAATAGAGATAAAAGAAAGTTAGAAAAGAGTGGAATAATTGTTGGTAAGGGTTTGAGACAAGGCATGCCTTTATCACCTTTTTTATCTAATGTTTTTTTAAAAAAATTTGATGGAAAAATCAAGAACAATATTGGAATAAAAAGAAAGGAAAAGATAATGGAATTGTTTTTTTAATTGCGAAAAATGACAGAAAAATGACTATTCAAAGTGGTTATGGAACTGAACATTTATTGACTGATGCACTATCCAGAAGAATTATTGAAACAGTAGTAAAACCTTATTTTAAAGACAATAATTATTTTGAAGGCATAAACCAAGGAACAATTGCTATAATGCAAGTTATGAAAGGTGAGTTCAAAGGAAGTCCAAAAAAACAAAAAGATTTTCCTATATTACCTTTAATAATAATCGTTGTTATCATTCTTGTACTTGTATCAAAAAACAAAAAAGG
>ERZ1034361.118-NODE-118-length-55925-cov-4.864937_pt1 | contig 55925 bp, 50 predicted proteins | sample MGYA00520617_ERZ1034361 | MGnify/ENA primary metagenome ERZ1034361 (study PRJEB33736, sample SAMEA104284507) | Azolla filiculoides | biome: Urban; feature: Water surface; material: Ditch water | place: Netherlands | collected 2015-10-28 | depth 0-0.1 m ... | reverse complement strand
ATCGTTGGCCCGAAAGAAATCATATCCATATCAGGATAATTTGTTCCCAGAATTCCACATTCTAAACCAGCGTGACAAGCTACAACTTTTGGTTTTTCGTTGTTTTGTTTTTCGTAAATTTTGACCAATAAATCCAAAATTTCAGATTTTACATTGGGAGTCCAACCCGGATAAGAACCTGCCATAGTTACTTCACAACCGCATAATTCAAAAGCAGAACGCAAGGCATTGGCCAAATCAAATTTGGAAGATTCCACAGAAGAACGGGTCAAACATCCAATAGAAATTTCGCCATCTTTAATGATTACACGCGCCACATTATTAGAGGTTTCGACCAAATCTTCCATATCGGCCGACATTCGGTAAACGCCATTGTGAGCAGCATAAATCGAACGAAGAATTCCTTCTTGAACACCCAAATCCATTACTTTTTTAGGCAAATCGCTTTTCACGATTTCAATAGTCAGGTTGGGTTCGGTGGTTTTAAATTCTGTTTTGATATCGTTGATAATTTCCTGCATATCAAAAACATAGGCTTCGTCATACATTCCGGCAACAATCACTTTGGCCACACTTTCTCTCGGAATCGCATTGCGTAAACTTCCCCCGTTGATTTCAGCAACTTGAAGTCCAAAATTCTCAAAAGCATCAAATAACAAACGATTCATTATTTTATTGGCATTGCCCAAACCTTTGTGAATATCCATTCCAGAATGTCCTCCATTCAAGCCTTTTACAGTAATAGTGTAGCCCACAGAATCCTCGGGAGTTTCTTCTTCTTGATAACTTCGGGTTGCTGTAACATCAATTCCTCCTGCGCAACCAATGTCGATTTCATCATCTTCTTCAGTATCCATATTCAAAAGAATTTCTCCTTTCAGGATGCCGCCTTTTAGGTTCAAAGCGCCTGTCATTCCGGTTTCTTCATCAATGGTAAACAAAGCTTCAATAGCTGGATGTTTGATGATTTTAGATTCTAAAATTGCCATTATCATTGCCACTCCCAAACCGTTATCCGCTCCAAGAGTCGTTCCACGAGCCCGAACCCAGTCGCCATCGACATACATATCAATTCCTTGCGTATCAAAATCAAAATTGGTGTCGGCATTCTTTTGATGCACCATATCCAAATGGCCTTGCAGCACAACGGTTTTGCGATTTTCCATTCCAGCAGTAGCAGGTTTGCGGATAATTACATTTCGGATTTCATCTTCAAAAGTTTCTAATCCCAATGAATTTCCGAAGTTTTTCATAAACTCGATTACTCGTTCTTCTTTTTTGGATGGACGAGGAACAGCATTTAAATCGGCAAATTTGTTCCAAAGTGCTTTAGGCTCTATATTTCTAATTTCTTGGCTCATTGTGTATTTATTTTGTTAAAGTTTACCGTTTATAAATTTAATATTTTCAAAAGATTTGTATTGATTATTTCAATATCAAAAGCATTCAATTCACCTAATTTACCCAAAATTAAATCTTTGTCGATAGTAGTAATTTTTGACAAACGAAGTAAAGAAGTTTTCTTTAAACCATTGGAATCATTTGGTTCTAAAAGAATATCAAAAGGATTTTGCCATTTGAATTGAGTGGTAATAAAAGCCACAATTACATCCAAATCGGATACGACTAAAACCAAGGCTGGTCTTATTTTCTTGCCTTTCAAATCGGTAAATGGAAAAGAAAGAAGAATTATATCTCCTTTTTTCATTGGTATTTTTCTTTTACATCACTTACTTGATACAATTCTTCTTCGCTATGAAGAAATTCGAAGGATTTAGACTGCGAAGCAAGGGTTTTAATACCTTCGGAGATGATTTTGTCATCGATTTTGCTCGCCAAAAAACTAACATAATCTGACACTTCCTGAATTCTAGAATCCGAAAGTTGTCTCAATTTTTCAACAGTATCTTTAATAAGTTCTTCTCTTGACATAGCTTTTAAAATGTTTAAATTTCGAAAAAGAAAATTAAGCTTTACAAATTTACAAAAAAGAAATACTAGTTCTTGATTATTGATTAAATTTATAGCCAAAAGATAATTAATGCAACGCAAATATTTCCTTCCACTATTCCTCCTATTTCAAATTCTATTTCTGAAAATAATTGCCTTTTTTCCGGGGTTTGTAGAACAATTTTACAGCAATGGTTTGTATGTATTCATTTCGAAAATTTTACGAATTACTTTAGGAAAAATTCCTTTTTCGGTGGGAGATATTATATATGGAATCCTGATTTTTTATCTTTTGAAATCGATTTGGAAAGCGCGCAAAACTTGGAAAAGAGAATGGAAAAATAATCTTTTAAAAGTTTTGAGTGTTCTTTCGGTGGCGTATTTTCTGTTTCATTTGTTGTGGGCTTTAAATTATTACCGTCAACCGCTTTTCGAAAAAATGCAAATCGAAAGGGATTACACCGATACCGATTTGTTGATATTTACCAAAAAATTAATTGCCAAAACCAATGAAATTCAAACTCAAATCACTAAAAACGAGAGCCTGAAAGTGGTTTTTCCTTATTCGCAAGAACAGGTTTTTGAGATGAATTTGAATGGATATAAAACACTTTCAAACGAATACAACTTTTTTGAATATACTAATCCTAGTATCAAGAAATCACTTTTTAGTTTGCCATTGACTTATATGGGTTTTGGTGGTTATTTAAACCCGTTTACCAATGAAGCTCAGGTCAATTATTTGGGACCAATGTATGGTTTTCCTATGACAACAAACCACGAAATGGCACATCAAATGGGATTTGCCAGCGAAAGTGAATGCAATTTCATCGGATTTTTGGCATCTGTGAAAAACGAAAATTTATACATTCAATATTCAGGATATAGCAATGCTTTGCGCTACTGTTTGGGCAATTGGTATGTTCGCAACGAAAAAGTGTATGACCAATTGTTGAAAACTGTTCACCCCGGAATTTTGAAAAACTATCAGGAAAACGAAGATTTTTGGAAACAATATGAAACACCAATCGAAACTGGCTTCTATATTTTCTATGACAATTTCTTGAAAATAAACCAACAAAAAGAAGGAATGGATAGTTATAGCAAATTTGTGAATTTGATGGTGAATTATTATAAAGGAAAGGAATTATAAAAATGGAACGCTGATGACACGGATTTAAGCGGATTTTTTTTCGTTTATCAACTAACGTGTAATTAACTACAGGATTTGAAAATATTTATAAATATTGAACACCTGATTTAACGCATTTAATTTGTAACAAAATCTTCTTTTTGACCACTAACTTAAATATGAGCGACGATTTACAACAATCTTTTGTGCTTCAATTGAAGACCAATCAGAATATAATCCACAAGATTTGTAGGTTATATACGAATGGTGAGGATGCTCATAAGGATTTGTTTCAGGAAATCACGATTCAGTTGTGGAAAGCCTTTCCGAAGTTTCGTGGCGACAGCAAATTTTCGACTTGGGCCTATCGAGTTGCTTTGAATACAGCCATTACTTTATACCGAAAAAGCACTCGCTCAGTCAAAACGGTAGATTATGAAACTCAACAATATTTTATTAGCAATGAGGATTATAATTATGAAGAGGAAGAACGATTAAAATTAATGTACAAGGCTGTTTACCAACTGAATGATATTGAAAAAGCCTTGATTTTTATGTATCTTGAAGACAAGGATTATCAAGAAATTTCAGAAACTTTGGGAATTAGCGAAGTGAATGCAAGGGTGAAAATGAATAGAATTAAAGGGAAATTAAAAAAAATACTAAATCCATAAAAAATATGAAAGAGCTGGATTTATTAAAAAGAGATTGGCAAAAAAACGATGTCTTCGAACAAGTTTCTGAAGTAGAAATTTATAAAATGTTGCACCAAAAATCATCTTCGATTGTGAAGTGGATTTTGATTGTGAGCCTTATAGAATTTGTGGTAATAAATGGCATTTCATTATTACTCAATGATCCAAAATACGATGAATTTATAAGCAATCATCCTTATATCAATTATTTAGAGAAATTTAACTATATTGTAATTGTAGCTTTTATCTATTTGTTTTATAGAAATTTCAAAAACATTTCGGTCTTGAATTCTTCAAAAACATTGATAAAACACATCCTAAAAACCAGAAAAATTGTTACTTACTATATTTACTGGAACATTTTTATAGGCGGAATTACGGGAGCTTTGAGTGGCATTGAAGGTTTCAACGAAGGTCTTAAAGCTGGAGGAGGAAGTAACGCTGTTTTAGCCACAAATTGCCTTACAATAATTATTATGGCTGCATTGATAATGGGCTTTATCTGGTTGTTTTACAAACTATTATATGGCAGTTTCCTACGCAAACTTAAAGACAATTATACCGAATTAAAAAAAATAGATCTATAATTCGGAATTTCTTTTTAATAATCCCATTGTCTTAATTTGTTCAATTCCTCAGCTGCTTTTATTTCTTCGGCAGGAATTACTTTCAAAAAGGAAGGATGTTGCTCGATAGCATACTCAATTTTTTCAACAATTTGTTCGATGGTATCGTTGTCATAATCAATTTCCATTGGTGGTTTGATGATGAAAGATTGAAGAATGTCTTTCTTTTTCATCCGCAATCCTTTTTTATCAAACGAACGTCGGAAACCGTCAATCACAATGGGAACCACAATTGGTCGGTGTTGTTTTATGATATGTGCCGTTCCTTTTCGAACAGGTTTGAATGATTTTGTGGTACCTTGCGGAAAAGTAATTACCCAACCATCATTCAATGCGATTTTAATATTTTCGGTATCATTAGGATTTACATCTCTTTTTTCAGTAACGTCTTTTCCACAAGAACGCCAAGTTCTTTCTACTGTAATTGCTCCTATATAAGCTAAAATTCGGGGTAATAATCCGGCTTGCATAGTTTCTTTGGCAGCTACATAATAGATGTTTAATTTGGGTTTCCAAATGTATCCAATATTTTTTATAGAATCCTGACGACCGCTCAAACTGGCATTAAAAACATGAAACATAGCAACCACATCAGCAAAATAGGTTTGATGATTGGATATAAAAAGTACATTCGCATCAGGTAATTTAGTAATTATTTCTGATCCTTCTATTTGCAAACTATTAAAACCACGATAGCGTCTGTGAGTTAAAACCGCAAAAACGTGTATTAAAAATCTTTTAACAACAAGAATATGTCCAAAAGGATTTCTCTTAAATAGTGCCATAAAATAGTGTGTAATAAATAAATTCGAAAGGCAAACATACAAAAACTTATAATTTATAGCACTTTTTTCAAGACTTCTTTCAACTCGCTCAGCATCATAGCTGTAGCACCCCAAACGATATGCTCGTTGATTTTGTATGCAGGAATTTCAATATCTTTGGCATAAGATGTTGTAATTATTGCACTTACAATTAAATCATCATTCAAAAAATCAGATAATGGCAATTCTATAATTTGAGCAACTTCATTACTATCTGGCATAAAAACAATTTCTTCTTTGCTGATTCCTAAAAAAGGATACACCATAAAATTACTGGCTTGAATATACAAATTCGTAAAAGGCATAATAATTTGGATTTGCTCAGGATGAATGCCAATTTCTTCTTGAGTTTCTCGCAAAGCAGTATTGACATAGGTTTGGTCTTTGGGTTCAAATTTCCCTCCTGGAAAAGCAATTTGAGCCGAATGAATTCCTTCATATGAATTTCGAACGATGAGTACCAAATGAGTTCTTCCATTTTTAGGATAAAACAACATCATCACTGCTGCATTTTTGGGATTTATAGAGTCAAAATTCATATTTTTCAAAGTTTTTATCCGTTCTAAAGGAGCCATTTTAAAATGAGCTTCACTTGCAGGAAGATTTACTTCTAAAAATTTGGGAACATATTCTAAAAAAACTTGAAAATCCATAATCAAACCCTATTTTTGTAAATTGGAAACTGTTATAAATATAATTCAAAAATTTCTAAAAACAAATTTTAAAAGCAATTCCAAAGGCTACATCAATAAGCCAAAACACATAAACCATTAAACTCTTAAACCCTAAACTGTAATGTATAGCAAAGAGGAAGCGCAACGATTAAAACGAGAATTCTGGATAGAATTTGCCGAAAAATATCCCCGAAAATGGATTTTGTATGACACAAAAATCAAGGATTTTTCGTTTAAATTTTATGTCGATAATAAAAAAGCACAAGTCCTAATAGACATTGAACATCGCAATGACGAAAAACGAATTGTTTATTTTGAAAAATTAGAATCTTTAAAAACCGTTTTGGAAGATGATTTTGTCAAAGATTTGGTTTTTGAGAAAAAATTTACTCTCGAAAGTGGCAAAACCATTAGCAGAATTTGGGTCGAAAAAACAGGTATAAGCGTTAGCAATAGAAAGTATTGGGACGAAATATTCGACTTTTTCTACGAAAAAATGAATGCATTAGAAATGTTTTATTTTGAATATGGAGATTACATTCGAGATTTGGAATTAAACACTTAAAAATTACTTAAATTCTTACATTCCTTTTTACAAAAAATCTATATTTGAGCAAATTATAATACATATGAAAAAAATATATTGGGTCTTTTTTGTGGTACTTTTTACCTTTACTTCATTAGCCCAAAATTCGTTGGAAGATTACAAAAAAAAATATCCCGATTTTAATGAATTAATTCTAAAAGATCAGCAAGCCTATGATTTTTCAATAGAAAACGACAAATTAAAAGTCATTGAAAACAGTCAATATGAATCTTTAATAATGACTGACAACGGCATAATCAACAACAAAGAATCTTTTAGTTATTCGGAATTAGTCAAACTTATGGGCTATGATGCCTATTCGGTGGTTACAGAAAATGGCAAGGAAAAGAAAATTAAAGTTACCCAAACCAACGAAGTGCAATCAGGACAAAGTTCGGTGTTTTATGATGATGTGAAAGTGCGCCAACTCATTTTTCCAAATTTAGAAGCTGGAGCCAAAAAAGTATATCATTATCAAACTGAAATTATAGATCCATTCTTGCTTCATAAATATGTTTTCGGAAGCAATTTGCCCATAAAAAACGCTGTTTTAGAAATCAAAACAGACAAAAACATCAATATTGGCTACAAAATATTTAATGATCCAACAAATTCAATCGAATTTTCAAAAACCGAAAAAAAAGGAAAATGGATTTATCAATGGACTCTAAAAGAGGTTAAACCAGTAAAGTTTGAATCGAATTCGCCAGGTTTTTTACACCTAGTTCCTCATATAAATGTGTATATTAAAGACTATACCATAAACAACAAAAAAGTGGAAGTTTTGGGAGATATAGACAAGTTATATACCTATTACAAAGGTTTTACAAAGAACATTAACCAAAAAGAAGATGCAAACTTAAAAGCGATTACTCTCAAATTGATAGAAAATCTAACCACTGATGAAGAGAAGATAAAAAGTATTTTTTATTGGGTGAAAGACAACATCAAATACATTGCTTTTGAGAATGGTTATGAAGGTTTTATTCCAAGAGAAGCTAGCCTAATTTGTGAACGAAAATTTGGCGATTGCAAGGATATGGCAAGCATAATTACCACAATGGCAAAATATGCCAATGTAAAAGACGTATTTCTTTCGTGGATTGGAACACGTGAAATTCCCTATTCGTATAACGAAATGCCAACTCCAGCTGTGGATAATCATATGATTGCTGTGTATAAAAAAGGCGACAATTATATCTTTCTAGATGCTACTGACAAAGAAACGCTGTATGGAATTCCAACCTCTTTCATTCAAGGAAAAGAAGCCTTGATTGGCGAAGGCGAAAACTATAAAATTGTAACTGTTCCTGTTGTAGCTGCCGAAACCAATGAAGTAAACGAACAAGTAAAATTAAGTATCGAAAAAGACAAACTCGTAGGTTCTGGAAAAGTACAATTCAAAGGGTATAGCCGCAGTAATATTACCCTTCGAATGGGGGATGCTACGAACAAAACTAGATTCGAAATGATAAAAAGTTTGGTTCTTAAAGGCAATAACAAATTTAACCTCAAAGAATATTCCGAAGAAAATCTTACTGACAGAGACAAACCTTATCAAATAAACTACAATTTCGATTTGCAAAATTATATAGTCAAAGCCGATAAGGAAATCTATATCAATCTTTTTTTAGAAAAACCCTTTGAAAAATTAACTATCGAAAAAGACCGATTTGCACCATTTGAATTCGAGAATTTAACATTTATAAACAGCCATTACGAATTAGAAATCCCTAAAAATTGCACCCTAAAATACCTTCCTAAAAATTTTAGTTTAGACAATGATTATGTGAAAGCCAATTTCAACTATAAAAATGAAAACAATAAAATAATCTTGGACATCCAGCTGCAACAAAAGAAATTATTGATTGCAAAATCCGATTTTGAGCTTTGGAACAAAACCATAAAAGAACTAAAAAACAATTACTCTGAAACCCTAATTCTATTAGAAAAATAATGAAAATCAATCCATTAAAAATCATTTTTACACTAGTTGTCTTGTTCAACTCATCGGCATTTTTAGCCCAAGAATATTCGTTTAAATCCTATGATTGGAATGAAAAAGAAACTACAGTTAGCGTTCCTGAAAAATACAAAAACGAAAACGAAGTCATCCTAAATCGAACTGAAAAAATTGAATTTGTGATTGTCGGAAAGACAGCCAAACAATATCACTTGGTTCACGAAAAAATCTTCATCAACTCAGACGATGCCATCGAACGCAATAATAAAATTTACATTCCCTTTAGTCTAGACGAAAGTGTACTGGCCAACAAAGCACGAGTAATTCTTAAAAACGGCACAACTATTCTTTTGGATAAAAAAGATATCAAAGAAGATATTGACCAAGAAAAAGGAATGAAATACACCTATTTTGCAGTAAATGGACTTGAAAAAGGCGCCATTATCGAAAAATTGTATGTCCTCGAAGAAAGTCCAGAATTTACTGGACAAACTATCAAAATGCAAGACGAATACCCAATTGCTGATTTGAATTTTGAATTAATTTATCCGAATTACTTAGTGTTTAAAACCAAATCCTATAACAAATTAAGCGAACCAACAATTGATGAAAAAAAGATTCAAAACACCAACGTTTTATCAATTATCGAAAAAGACATTCCAGCTTTAGACAATAATGAACAATATTCTAATTGGGCTTTGCAGTTAAAATTATTCCGATACAAACTCGATGAAAATCTATTAAGTGGCGGTAGAAATTTAAATAATTTCAAGGAGTTTTCTAATAATTTATACACAAGACTTAATCCAGAATTAGACAAAAAACAACAAAAAGCAATCGACGATTTTTGTGCTACAATTCCAAAATCGAATGATGAACAAGAGCAAATTTGGAACATCGAAAACAAAATCAAAAAAACCATTGGCTATGATAGATATATCGATTCTAAAGAAAATCTATCGGATGTAATTGTAACCAAACAAGCCAATCAATCTGACATACTAAAATTTTATTCGGCTGTTTTCAAATACTTTTCTATTGAAAATAATATGGTTTTCACTTCAAATAGGTATAAAATTCCTTTTGATAAAGACTTTGAAAGTTTTGAAAATCTAAACGAACTTTTGTTCTATTTTCCAACCATCAAAAAATATTTAACACCAACAGAAATTGAATATCGAATTCCGCTTTTTCCCAATACTATCGCCAATAACAACGGTTTATTCATCAAAGAAAAAACGTTTGGAGGAGTAAAAATGGGAATTGGAGAAATTAATTTTATTGAAATTCCAGGAAATGATATTTCTCACGATATCATGAACATTACTATCGACTTTACTCAAGATATTGAAAATCCATTAATTACAAGTAATCTAACTTTTGGTGGTTATTCAGGTTTGAATTTTCAACCTATTAAAGATTTTGCTTCGGCTGATCAATATAAAGCGGTTTTGAAAAGCATTGCCGAAAATTATACGGTAGAAACAGAATACAAAACTCTTACGACAGAAAATGATGGAATAGAATTTATTGGCAAAAAATCGTTTGTGTTAAATGTAACGTTCGACGGAAAAGAATTGACCAAAAAAGCGGGTGAAAATTACTTGTTTTCAGTTGGTGAAACCATCGGAAAACAAATGGAATTCTACCAAGAAAACAAAAGAACATTGCCTGTAGAAATTGACTATCCACATCTTTATACCCGAAATATAAAAATCATATTGCCAAAAGGGGCTTCGGTAAAAAATCTAGATAAATTTGTAATGGATTATAAAACCCAAGTAAATGGCAAAACTGAAGCTGGTTTCAATAGTAAATACACTAAAACTGGTGATGAAATTTTAATCGAAAACACTGAATTTTACAACATTGTCAATTATCCTTTAAGTCAATTTGACGATTATAAAGCAGTAATCAATGCCGCAGCCGATTTTAATAAAATTGTGATTATCGTTACAAAATAAACAAGTAGTCTAAAAAAATCAGACCGCAAATTCGCATATTATTTTCAGATTCAATCTGGAACTTGCGAATTTGCGGTCTTTTTTTGGGATGTATTTTTTAAGATAATGTACTGAAAAATGATTGGTGATTTTTCATTTTAAATTAATCATTCATCGAAATCAAAAACTCTTCGTTATTTCTAGTTTTCTTGAAACGATCGTTGATAAAATCCATTGCTTCTACTGGGTTCATGTCTGAAAGATACTTTCTCATAATCCACATTCTTTGAAGCGTTTTTGCATCTAACAATAAATCATCACGTCTAGTGCTTGAAGAGGTTAAATCAATGGCTGGAAAAATACGCTTGTTGGCAATTTTACGATCCAATTGCAATTCCATATTACCCGTTCCTTTGAATTCTTCAAAGATAACTTCATCCATTTTGGAACCTGTTTCGGTCAAAGCTGTGGCGATAATACTCAAAGAACCGCCATTTTCAACATTTCTAGCTGCTCCAAAAAATCGTTTTGGTTTCTGTAACGCATTCGCATCTACACCTCCACTCAATACTTTACCAGATGCGGGTTGAACAGTGTTGTATGCTCTTGCTAAACGCGTAATCGAATCCAATAAAATAACAACATCGTGACCACATTCGACCAAACGTTTTGCTTTTTCGAGGACAATATTAGCAATTTTCACGTGTTCTTGTGGTTCTCTATCAAAAGTCGAAGCAATTACCTCTCCACGAACACTTCTAATCATATCCGTAACCTCTTCTGGACGTTCATCAATCAATAAAACAATTAAATAAGCCTCTGGATGATTGGCTGCGATGGCGTTGGCAATGTCTTTTAGCAACATCGTTTTACCTGTTTTCGGTTGCGCTACAATCATACCACGCTGTCCTTTTCCTATTGGAGAAAATAAATCGATAATTCGGGTAGAAATTGTACTTTGTCTTTCAGCTAATTTAAATTTTTCAGAAGGAAAAACAGGAGTTAAATGTTCGAATGATACTCTATCACGAACTACTTGTGGGTCGTGTCCGTTAATTTTTAAAACACGAACTAACGGAAAGAATTTTTCACCCTCTTTTGGAGGACGCACAACTCCTTTTACGGTATCTCCAGTTTTAAGTCCAAATAATCTAATTTGGGATGTCGATAAATAAATATCATCTGGTGAAGCCAAATAATTATAATCTGAAGATCGAAGAAATCCATACCCATCAGGCATCATTTCTAATACTCCTTCGCTTTCTATAATTCCATCAAATTCAAAATCAGAATCTCTAAAATTGTTTTTCTTGTTTTTGAAATTTGGATTTGCATTTCCGTTTCCATTTTGACTTGCGTTTCCATTTTGATTTGGATTTGCATTTTGATTTGGATTTTGGTTGTTTTTTTGCTTATTGAGTTGGTTAGGATTTATTTTTTTTGAAGGAATTGCAATCTCATTATTTTCGGCAGTTTCTACCTCTAAATTCGCTTGACTAACTTTGTTTGATTCACTTTCTATAGTGGCTAATTTTGCTTCTTCTTTTTGCTTTTGCAAAGCAACTTTCTTTTCGTAAGCTGATTTATTAAATTTAATCACTTTACTTGCTTTCTTTTCAATTGGATTTACTTCAACCGAAATTTCATTTTTAACAGGTTCAACTGTTGATTCAACCACTATTTCCTCTTCAGCAAAAAGTGAATTTGTAGCATTCTTTTGAATGGCAACTTTTTTGGGAGCTATAATTCGAGTACGTTTAGGTTTTCCAACTTCTTCTTTAGGTTCAGATGGCTTACTTCCTGAATTTGAATCTGTAGTTTTAGCTTGAAGTTCTAAAATTTGATTGATTAATACCTCTTTTTTTACACCATTAAATTTTATTGTTTTAGCCGCTTTAGCTATTTCTTGAAGCTCAGAAAGCTTCATTTCTTTTAATGCAGAAATGTCAAACATAAATGTTCTATGAGTTTAAATAATTGGGGAATACTATAAAAGTGTGTAGTAAAATTTGATTTTGAATTGGCCGAAGAATGAAGTACTTACGGATTTGTTATGCAATATTACGAATAAATTTTAATCTACAATAGTATTTATTAAAAAAGAAAATATATTTTTGTCAAACAATTTAAGACAATGTTACAAAGAATTCAAACCATTTATTTACTTCTAGCCTTTGTTGCTACAGGTGTTTTACCCTTCTTCTTGCCGCTTTGGACAATGAATGATGGCAAAGGATATCTGTTTATGCAAAATCAAGTATATGTTGTATTACTTGGATTGAGCACAACACTTACGATTGTAAGTATTGTTTCCTATAAAAAAAGACAAAATCAATTTGTTTTAGGCAGATTGAATATAATTTTAAATTTAATTTTATTAGGCTTATTTGTATATCGTTCACTAAATGTATCTGGAGAAACACTAGCTGTTTCTGAGAAAGGTATTGGGATGTTTCTACCTATTGTTGCTATCGTGTTGTTGGTTTTAGCCAACAAGGCCATCAAAAAGGATGAAGATCTTGTAAAATCTGTGGACCGTCTGAGATAATCCTATAAACTTAGTTTATTAGTGCGAAGGAAACCCGAATGTAATAGTTCGGGTTTTTTTGTGGTTAGATTTTTTTTCAACCGCTGATTCGCAGATTATCCAATATTTATAACTTGCGAATTTGTGGAAATCTTACTTCTTCCCTATTTCAACAATCTCCAAATCCTTAATTTTATCGCCATCAATAACAAACCGAAGCATTGTTCTTACTTGGTGAAAACCACTTTTTCCTACAGCTCCAGGATTCATATGCAAGAGATTGTTTTTCTTGTCAAACATCACTTTCAAGATATGAGAATGCCCGCAAATAAATAATTTTGGAGGATTCGTCATTATTTCAGCTTTAATACTAGGATTGTATTTTCCGGGGTAACCGCCGATATGCGTAATCCAAACATCTACACCTTCGCACATAAATCGATTGTGCAACGGAAATTCCATTCGGGCTTTGTCATCATCAATATTACCATAAACTCCTCGCAAGGGTTTTATTTTTTTTATAGTATCGGTCACCACTAAATCGCCAACATCACCAGCGTGCCAAACTTCGTCGGCTTGTTCTACATATTTCAAAATGGTATCGTCGATATGACTGTGTGTGTCTGAAAGCAGGAGAATTTTTTTCATATTTGTTTTTAACAGTAAAATCGCAATGATGCAAAGTTATAATTTCATCCCGAAGCTTCGGGAGAAAAATTAACTGTTTTTAATTTACTTTGCCGTTGTGTTAGTTTTGGGAAAATTTTAAAAGTATAATCAACTTAAATCTTTGTAAATTTGCCGATATTAACTCATTCACTGATCACTTTTTCGGCATTATTGACTGAATACTGAACACTGAATACTGCATACTAACTTTGAGGTATTTTATAAAACTAGCTTACAACGGAACCCATTATCACGGATGGCAATGTCAACCCAATGCATCATCGGTACAAGAAACTTTGAACAAAGCCATTTCTGTTATTTTGAACAACGAAATAAGCCTTATGGGAGCAGGCCGCACAGACACTGGTGTTCACGCCAAAGAAATGTATGCTCATTTTGATTTTGAAAACCCAATTGATTCCTCGAGTTTAGTTCACAAACTCAATTCCTATTTACCCAAAGACATTGTAATTTATGATGTTATTCTGGTTCACGATGAAGCTCATTCTCGTTTTGATGCTATAAAACGAACATATGAATACCATATCAATACTTTTAAAGATGCTTTTTTGCAAGATGGAAGTTGGTATTTCCACCAAAAATTGGATTTGGACATAATGAACCAAGCTTCGAAATTATTATTCAACCATATTGATTTTCAATGTTTTTCTAAAGTAAATACCGATGTAAATACTTTTGACTGTACTATTTTTGAAGCCTATTGGAAGCAAGAAAATAACCAAATTATATTCACCATTTCGGCCAATCGTTTTTTGAGAAATATGGTTCGCTCTATTGTAGGAACTTTAATTTATGTAGGTTTGCACAAAATTACATTAGAAGATTTTAACTCAATTATAGAAAGTAAAAGTCGCGAGAAGGCAGGATTTTCTGTGCCAGCACACGGTTTATATTTGACTCAAGTTACTTATGATTACCTAAAATAGCCCCGATAGCAGTGAAAATCCTTTTTTATTTTTGCTGCCAAAAACAAAAAAGATTGCAACGAATAGCGGGAAACAGCTCCTAAAAAATATATGAAAGCAAAAGCATTCGATACACGATTATTCAAAAGAATATTAAAATATACCAAACCTTATCAATTCCGATTTAATGGAGTGATTTTCTTTGCTATTTTCTTATCCGTTTTTGCAGCAGTACGCCCTTTCATTTTGCAGGGAACTGTTGATACTTACATCAAACCTAAAGACACTTATGGTTTATTGATGTATGTAACTTTGATGGGAGTTACACTAATATTAGAAGTTGTATCTCAATTTTTCTTTGTTTATTGGGCTAACTGGCTTGGACAAGATATTGTGAAAGACATTCGAAATAAAATGTTCAAACACATTCTGAGTTTCAAAATGAAATATTTTGACAATGTTCCGGTTGGACAACTCGTGACACGTTCTGTTTCAGATATCGAAGCTATTGCACGCATTTTCAGTCAAGGATTATTTATGATTGCCAGTGATTTGATGAAAATGGCGGTTTGTTTATTGATCATGTTTTGGATGAATTGGCAACTTTCGTTTATTGTAGTTATAGCCATGCCAATATTAGTTTTCTTCACCCGAATTTTTCAAAGGAAAATGCAAGTTGCTTTTGAAGAAGTGAGAACACAAATTGCCAACCTTAATACTTTTGTACAAGAAAGAGTTACCGGAATGAAAATCGTTCAACTCTTCAATCGAGAGGATATTGAATTCGAAAAATTCAAAACTATCAATCAAAAACACAACAAAGCTTGGATTAAAACCATTTTATACAACTCCATTTTCTTTCCAATTGCCGATATTATTTCATCCTTAACACTTGCTTTTATTGTTTTATATGGTGGAATTCAAATATTAAATGGAAGCTCATTTACAACCATAGGTCAAATGACGGCTTACACGATGTTTATTGCAATGTTATTCAATCCTTTACGTCAAATTGCGGATAAATTCAACGAAATGCAATTGGGAATGATTGCTGCCAATCGTGTTTTTGACATTCTCGATACACAAGACCAAATCCAAGATACAGGAACTGTTGAAGCTCCAGTTTTTAAAGGAAGCATCCAATTCAAAGAGGTTCATTTTGGTTACATTGCTAATGAAGAAGTAATAAAAGGCATTGATTTAGATGTAAAAGCAGGACAAACTATAGCCATTGTTGGAGCAACTGGAGCTGGAAAATCGACAATTATTAACTTATTAAATCGTTTTTATGAAATCAATAGCGGAACGATTTGCATTGACGATTACAACATCGAAAACTATACTTTAGGTTCATTGCGCAAGCAAATTGCAGTAGTTTTACAGGATGTTTTTCTTTTTGCCGATACCATTTTCAACAACATAACGCTTAATAATCCTGATATTTCTCGGGAACAAGTTTTGGCAGCAGCCAAAAAAATTGGCGTTCACAAATTCATTATGAGTTTGCCCGATAATTATGATTTTGATGTGAAAGAACGCGGAGTAATGCTATCTTCTGGTCAACGCCAACTGATTGCTTTTCTTCGTGCCTATGTGAGTAATCCGAGTATTTTAATATTAGACGAAGCCACTTCTTCTATAGATACTTATTCGGAAGAATTGATTCAAAAAGCTACTGAAACCATTACAAAAGGAAGGACTTCTATCGTTATCGCCCACCGATTGGCCACTATTCTTAAAGCCGATAAAATTGTAGTGATGGACAAAGGGTTAATTGTAGAACAAGGAACGCATCAAGAATTAGTAGAAAAAATAGGTGGTTATTACAAAAATTTATATGATTCGCAGTTTGTAACAGAAGACAATTAAATTTATATACTTAAATCTTCCAAGTAACTTTACAAATTCATGAAAAAATTCATCAGTTACCTAATCATTATAATAACTTATTCTTGTATTCCATTGAAAATTGCCCCAAGCATAGAAGGTGAAAAAATAACAAACGCAAAAAAATTTAAAAAAGACCTTCCAAATTTTTACGGATTTATTTTTGAAGACACCAAAAATGCCAATGAGTTTTACAATTTTATCAATACTAAATATAATTTAAAGCATATTAATGTTGAATCAAATGTTCCAATTATCATTAATAACAATACCTATTATTTATCTTTTTTTGAGCGAGAAAGAACCACAAAGACTTTAAATTTGGTTCCAATAGCAATTGATGCAGATAGAAACAGCAAAGGAAAAGATCCAATACTAGAAGATCTTTACACCTCTAGAACTGGTTCTTGGTATCTAGTTCTCACTGTAACAGACCCCGAAATAAAAGATTGCCTTAATCCAAATTATCCGCAACGTGAAGAGATCATAAAACATTTGAAAATGGTAAGGGATGAATATTTTACAACCAGCAATTATATGGAATCCTATTTAAAAATGAAACCGTAAGTTTCTAAATAATTAACAAACTTATGCAAGAGTGGAAGTTTTTTTTAAAATAAATCCTTAATTTTGCCAACTGAAATTAATTTTGATAACTCATCAAAAATGACACGAGCTTTTGCGACTGCATTTTTACCATAATTTAAATAATAAGAAAAAAAATGAAATACGATGTTATAGTTTTAGGAAGTGGACCAGGCGGATATGTAACTGCCATTAGAGCATCTCAATTAGGCTTTAAAGTTGCCGTAATCGAAAAAGAAAATTTGGGTGGAATTTGTTTGAACTGGGGTTGTATCCCTACAAAAGCATTATTGAAATCAGCTCAGGTTTTTGATTACTTAAAACACGCTTCTGATTACGGATTGACTGTTTCATCATTCGATAAAGATTTCCCTGCTGTAATTCAACGTAGCCGTAATGTGGCTGCTGGAATGAGCAAAGGTGTTACTTTCTTGATGAAAAAAAATAAAATTGACGTTATTAATGGTTTTGGAAAAGTAAAACCAGGTAAAAAAATTGACGTTACTGATAAAGATGGAAAAGTAACTGAATATTCAGCAGACCATATTATTATTGCAACTGGAGCACGTTCTCGTGAATTGCCTAACTTGCCACAAGATGGTGTAAAAGTAATTGGATACCGTCAAGCAATGAGTTTGCCTACACAACCTAAAAAGATGATTGTTGTGGGTTCTGGTGCCATTGGAGTAGAATTTGCACACTTTTACAACTCAATGGGAACAGAAGTTACTATTGTGGAGTTTATGCCGAATGTAGTTCCGGTTGAAGACGAAGATATTTCAAAAGAATTTGAAAAATCGTTGAAAAAAGCAGGAATCAATGTAATGACAAATTCCTCAGTAGAAAAAATTGATACTACTGGAGCTGGAGTAAAAGCATATGTGAAAACTGCTAAAGGTGAAGAAATTTTAGAAGCTGATATTTTATTATCTGCTGTTGGAATCAAAACGAACATCGAAAACATAGGATTAGAAGAAGTGGGTATCGCTGTTGATAGAGATAAAATCTTAGTAAACGCTTACAACCAAACCAATATCCCTGGTTATTATGCCATTGGAGACGTAACTCCAGGTCAGGCTTTGGCACACGTTGCTTCTGCCGAAGGAATTAACTGTGTTGAAAAAATTGCTGGTCTTCACGTTGATCCAATCGATTACGGAAACGTTCCGGGTTGTACTTATGCTACACCAGAAATTGCTTCTGTTGGTTTGACTGAAAAAGCAGCAAAAGAAAAAGGATATGAATTGAAAATTGGAAAATTCCCATTCTCAGCCTCTGGAAAAGCTAAAGCTGCCGGTGCTGCCGACGGATTTGTAAAAGTAATTTTTGATGCTAAATACGGAGAATGGTTGGGATGTCATATGATTGGTGCTGGTGTTACTGATATGATTGCTGAGGCAGTTGTAGCTCGTAAACTAGAAACTACAGGTCACGAAATCTTAAAATCGATTCACCCTCACCCAACAATGAGTGAAGCGGTTATGGAAGCAGTTGCTGCTGCCTATGGAGAAGTAATTCACTTGTAATATAAGATTACTTAAAATATTGAAATCCGTTTTGTGAAAGCAAAGCGGATTTTTTTTGTGGCAAATTTTCTTATTATTAAATATAATTTAGTAAATTTGATAGACCCTAATCACTTAATTACAAACAACATATACCTATAAATTACCAAATTACACCACTTTTTTATATTGTATTCCTATTAATTGATTTCGTATTGCATTTTTAGTTTCATAAAAAAATAAATCATTATTTGAGAGTCATCAAATTCTCAAACAATTAAAATAATTTATTAACCCAAAAAACTTTATTATGAAAAAAATGAATTTTATCAAAATCATTTTAGCTGCACTGATTTTAATTAGTTTCAGTTGTAAAAAAGCAGCAGAATCTATTGAAACTGCAAAAACCACCTTTGATTTGGAAGCAGCAAAATCAGCGATTGAATCTGCAGGCGAAAACTTTGTTATTGCTTTTAACAAAGGAGATTCTATTGGGCTTGCAAATTGTTATACCACCGATGCCAAAATGATGGGGCCAAACGAAAAATCAATAATTGGAAGACCAGCCATTCAAAAGGCATTCAGTGGTTGGATCAAATCAGGAATGCCTACTTTCACCATGAAAACAATTGAAGTTTGGGGAAATGAAGACCTAATGGCAGCCGAAGAAGAATGGGCTTTTTCAGATAAAAATGGAAAAATTCTTGACTCTGGAAAATCAATTGAACTTTTTAAAATGGAAGATGGAAAATGGCGTCTCTACCGTGATTGCTATAATTCTGACATGCCAATTCCTAAAAAATAAGAAACTTTGACATAAAAAAATCCGTTTTGTTTGGTTGCAAAACGGATATTTTTTTGAAATACAAAATGAATTAAGCCATAAACAAAACTTTCTTCTCATGACTGTATAAAACCAAATCATAAGGAACATATTCAGAAATTATTTTTTCTGAAGCATCATCAAATACCATATTATTGTATTTTCTAAACAAGTAAATTTCTTTTAGACAATTATACAAACTCTGATGAATTAATGTTGTAAAAGTTGGTATTTGCTTGTCACCTACCAATAATTCTAATTGATAATTTGAACTACTTTTCGAAAGATTGTTTCCGATAATTCTTATCGAAAATTTTGTTGGAATTCCTTTTTCCTTCCCTTGATACTGTACTATCATAATTAAATAAATTTTAATGTTATTAAATTAAAAACCCAAAATTTTATTGGTTGAATGCTACTCAAACTACTCTAAAAAAAATATAAGGAAATCAAAAAAAGAGCTCCTTAGATAATCCATTTGTAACAAAACTACTAAATAAATCATTTCAAAACTCACATAAAAGAATAAAACTTTCACAAATAATTTCGAACTTTTTAAATAATCCAAACTACTTATTCTACAAAAAATACTTTATAATCATTTTTGACTTAATTGATTTCAAAAAACGTAATTTATCATTTCAATTTTTAAGACAATTGTGGATTTATACCGTTAAATCGCTGTTTTCTTGAATGCTAAATAAAATTTAATAACTCATGAAAATTTTATGTTTTAACATTGATTTTCGATTATATTTTTACCAAAACATTAAATCACTCCCATTTTTTGCATCAAAAAAGTAGCACTTTTGTTTTTACAAATACCGTTTCTGAGTTTGTAGTCAAAAAACAATTCGTCATCTCTAATTTCTACTTCAAAGCATTGGTTGGTCAAAATTTCGGGATAAGAATTGGTGGTCAAGCACACTTCAATGTCGTGGGTGGCAATGGCTCCAATGGCTTTTTGGGCAATAATTTTTTTGACCACTTCAATCGTTCCGTTGCGCTTGTCATCGGAATTGGTGCCACGCAAAATTTCATCCAACAGGACAAAAGCGGGGTTTTCTTCCAATACGTCCATAATTTGTTTTAGGCGTTTAATTTCGGCAAAAAAGTAGGATTCACTATCGGACAATGAATCGGATAATCGCATCGATACTAATACTGGCAAAGGATGAACCGTAGCTTTCGAAGCGCAAACTACCGAACCCATTCCGCTCAAAACCATATTGATGCCCAAACTCCTCAAAAAAGTACTTTTACCAGACATATTCGAACCCGTCAAAATCATAAACGATTCAGGATAAAAATGAGTGTCATTCCCTACTCTAGTTGTTGGATTCAACAACGGGTGGCTCAAATTTGAAAACCCAATTTTATACTCCGAATTGATTTCTGGAAAAACAAAATCGGGATTGTTGTAAGCCAAATTCGCCAAACTATTGAGCATCTCGAATTCACCAATTACAATAACCCATTGCTCAAGTTGGGTTGAATAATTGATTTTCCAATTCAGTATTGATTTCAAAACATGAACGTGATACAAAAAAGTTCCATTGAACAAAGTAGCTACAACAATATTTGCGATAGTTTCCATATTCGAAAACAGCTCTGACAACTTTTTTAAATGTGTACTTGCTGTAGTATGATTGTTTATTAACTGCCCTCTTAGATCGTTCAGTTTTTTGGACTGAAACGTTTCGCTTTCAATTTTCTTTAGCAATAAACTATACTGTTTAATGACTTTATCCACCCTATCTGCTTTTGCAATTTCAGATTGAATTCGTTTAAGTAGCTTTCCAACAACCATTAAATTGGCAATAAAAACATAAGCAAGAAAAGACAGCAAAATGGTTTTCGATGTCAGGTAATAACCTACTGAAAGTCCTAAAAACAAAGTGGGCAACGCAAACGAAAGTACTAGTATAAACTTAGACAAGCTATTGTTTTTAAACGAATTCCAATGCAATAAAGATTCATAAACATTTTTTGAATCATTGCTTATTGTTGCCAATGCCAAAAATTCCTGACGCCAATCTATTTTGGTTTTGAGTTCGTTTATAGCTTCTTGATTTTCGAGAATAATTTCATTGTTATTCAAAGTCAATAATTGATTGGCCAATGTTTTTTTTCCAATATAAGTCGCCGTCCTATTCAAGTTTTGAAACAAGGAATGTTCTCCAAAAATATCCAAATCATAAGCATACGAATGATGAAAATCATTGAATTCTATTCCGTTTTCAAACGGGATTTTTTCTCTTTTCAGATACGAAATTTCATTTTTATTGATAGTTAAAAGTGACGAAGTCAATTGTTTTTGAAAAGACAAACGGCTATGAATTCGCATCAAAAAAACAAAGCAAACAAAAGATAAAAACGCAGCTATAGCATAGAAAACATCGCTAGTTTTAATATAATTAAACAAGAAAAACAAACTAGCAAAAACACTTAAAATCCGCAAAATGCTGATGGTATTGTATTTGGTATTGATTTTTTCGAGAGCTTGAGAATAATGGGTAATTTTATTTTGATAAAGATTCATTTTCTTGATTTCAATGAAATACAAATATAAGTCTCATTCTGCTTAAATCAGTCACATATTTTCAAATAATCGTTTTTAAACTTATGCCTAATCATCATATAAAACGAATGTTTTTATTAAAATTATTTTCTACATTTGTATGGAAAGGCCAATGCTTTTCGTGTTTAAAAAAATAAAACTATGCAAAACATTCCCAGTGTTGACTTGCGTGATTTCCTTTCGGATGACCCGAAACGTAAACAAAAATTTGTAAATGAAATCGGAAGTGCCTTTGAAGAAATTGGCTTTGTAGCCTTAAAAGGCCATTTTTTAAACGACCAATTGGTCGAAGAGCTGTATGGCGAAATCAGAAACTTTTTTGCCTTGCCATTAGAAACCAAACACGGTTATGAAATTCCTGGCATTGGTGGACAAAGAGGTTATGTTTCTTTTGGAAAAGAACACGCCAAAGGTAGAAAAGAAGGAGATTTAAAAGAGTTTTGGCACTTTGGCCAATACGTCGAAAAAGATTCCAAATACGCTTCGGAATATCCTGATAATGTCGAAGTCAAAGAATTGCCCAGTTTCAATATTGTTGGAAAAGAAGCCTATCAAATGCTCGAAAAAACAGGCGTTTATGTCTTGCGAGCTTTGGCATTGCACCTTGGTTTAGACGAGTTTTATTTTGATGAATATGCCAAAGAAGGGAATTCCATTTTACGCCCCATCCATTATCCACCCATAACTTCTGAACCTGAAAATGCCATTCGAGCCGCAGCTCACGGAGACATCAATTTGATTACCCTTTTGATGGGCGCTCAAGGTCGAGGTTTGCAAGTGCAAAATCACGATGGCGATTGGATTGACGCCATTGCAGAACCGGACGAATTGGTGATTAATGTGGGTGATATGTTGTCCCGCCACACCAACAACAAATTGAAATCTACGATTCATCAAGTGGTCAATCCGCCGAGGGAATTGTGGGGAACCTCACGCTATTCGATTCCGTTTTTTATGCATCCCGTGAGCGATATGAAATTAAATTGCCTAGAAAACTGCATCGATGCTGCAAATCCTAAAAAATTCGACGATATTACTGCTGGTGAATATCTTTACGAAAGATTGGTAGATTTGGGATTAATCAAAAAATAACAAATGGGAACACGAATGAAACGGATTCGCTAAAGCGAAAACACAGATAAAAGCGGATTTTTTATACATTGATTTATAATCCGTTTTTGTCTGCGTCTTTACGGAGTAAATCCGTGTCATCCGTGTCCCAAAAAAATGTAAAAAATGGACTTACAAGAACAATTAAAAAACTTATTTCCAGATCATATCGAATCAGAACCCGAGGAAATTCAGGAAGAAGAGCACGTACTTTTCATTCAAAAAGAACCGATGATTTGCAAATTCGAAAAACGGAAAGGGAAAGCCACCACTATAATCGAAGGTTATGAAGGTGCGGATGAAGATTTCAAGATTCTAGCCAAGGAAATCAAAACCAAATTGAGCGTTGGCGGTACTTTCAAAGACGATTCCATCATCATTCAAGGTGATTATCGCGATAAAATTATGCAAATACTCAAAGAAAAAGGATTCAAAGTAAAACGCGTTGGAGGATAGAAATAGAGTGTTCAGTATTCAATTAAATATATTAAACCTTAAACATTTTAAACCACCTACCAATGATACAATCCTCAGAATTAATTCTCAATCCAGACGGAAGCGTCTATCATTTGAACCTGTTGCCGGAAAATATTGCCCACGACATTATTTTTGTGGGTGACCAAAACCGTGTCGAAAAAATCACGCAATTCTTTGACAGCATCGAATTTTCGACCCAAAAAAGAGAATTCAAAACCCAAACTGGACTTTTCAAAGGCAAACGAATTACCGTAATGTCCACCGGAATTGGCCCTGACAATATTGATATTGTAATGAACGAATTGGACGCTTTGGTCAACATCGATTTGAAAACCAGAACACCAAAAGAAAACCTTACTTCTTTAAATATTATCCGAATTGGGACTTCAGGTTCGTTACAAGCCGACATTCCTGTGGACAGTTTTGTGATGGGAAAATTTGGATTAGGCTTGGACAACATGCTCCGCTCCTACTTGATTGACGAAATCTCGGAAACCGCAATGGAAGACGCTTTCATCCAACACACGAATTGGGATTTAAGGAAAGGACGTCCCTACATCATTGCTTGTTCTGAAAAACTAGAAAAACGTTTGGAAAGTAACCGAATTTTCAAGGGAATAACAGGAACTGCTGGCGGATTTTATGGCCCACAAGGAAGAGTGTTGCGTTTGAATATTCAAGACGAAAACTTGAATTCAAAAATGGACAATTTCAATTATAACGGCACTCGAATGACCAATCTCGAAATGGAAACCAGCGCCATTTATGGACTTGGAAAACTCCTTGGACATAATTGTTTGTCCCTAAACGCCATTATTGCCAATCGTGCCAACGGAACTTTCAGCGAAGATCCATACAAAGCCGTTGATGAATTGATTGCGTATGCTTTAGGGAAATTAGCAGAATAGTTTATGGACTTAATTTTAGAAACCGATAGACTTATTCTTCGCGAATTCAAACTTTCAGATGCTGAGGCTTTTTTTGCTATGGACAGCAACCCTAAAGTTCACCAATATTTATGGAATAAACCCGTTCAAAAAATGGAAGAAACGATTGAAATTATTGAGTTCGTCAGGAAACAATATATTGAAAATGGCATTGGAAGATTTGCAATGATTTCGAAAGATACTAATGAATTTATTGGCTGGGCGGGATTAAAACACAATACAGAAAAGGTAAATAACAAAATTAATTTCTATGATATTGGCTATCGATTGGACGAAAAATTTTGGGGAAAAGGTTATGCAAGCGAAGCAACATTTGCTTGGTTGAAATACGCTTTCGAAACTATGAATATTAAAACTATAGAAGCTGCTGCACATACTGAAAATGTAGCATCCAATAGAATTCTTCAAAAAATTGGAATGCAAATGACCGAACAATATCTAGAAGATGGTATTTCTTGGAATTGGTATCAATTGGACAATAACAATAATTTCTAAAAACCATTCTTACTCCAATTTTCATTTTTTTAACTTCAAATTTTTCGCATAAAGTTGTCTTCCCAATTCTCCTAAAAAAGGCAAACCAATGGTGTCATACTCATATTTATCATCATTGTAAACCTGATCTTTATTGACTAAAAGCGTTGCTGAAACCATAAATTCGACTTTGTTTTCGGCATCCACTATATAGGCACAATCGATCATTGTTCCGTAAGCATCGCCAACTTTATTGTAAATTTTAAGGTTTGCTGGAATATTTTCTTTGGTATCACCAAACATCAAAAATTTGCAATATCCATCGTAATATTTCGCTGGGTCATAGCCTGCATTTTTAGGTAGATTTTGCATCGAAAACAGAATAAATTGTCTGTCATTTTCAGTCAATTTAAACCGTTCCGATTCTTTGAAAGTTTCAGGAAATACAATTCTTTTCATTGTATTGTGAAGTGTTTCCAAAGGATAATAATTCTTACTCGAAAAATCAAAAGAACCATTCACCAACGAATCGTTTTTAATATAACCAATTCCTTTTTTGATGTTTTTTAAATTCAAAGGAATGGAAGGTTGGCTTGAAACAGATGGAATTTTGAGCGTTGAACCCTCATTTTTATAAAGTAGTATTGGTTTAGTTGCCAAACTCCTTGGATCGGAACCCGAAACGCGGTGAGAAAGTCTAAACGGTTGCAATCCCTTGGCTTTCATACTTTCGTTCACATAATCAAAACCTAAAAACTCTAATAAATTAGTACTGGCTTCGTTATCACTAACAGCAAAAACTTTCGAAATTTCTTTAGAAAACTGAAGTTTTTCGGGATTTCCTTCAATCGCATATTGCGTGTCTTTTGAAGTGTTTTCAATCGTATTCAACTTTTCTAAAGCCAAAATTGCAATTGAAAATTTGATGGTACTCGCTGGATAAAAGTAATTCTTGGCATTCAGACGATAAGTAAAATCTTTGAAACTCACTTTATTATTTTCATCTCGAATAATCTGAGTATAAATAATTTGAAGTTCGAAAGCTTCGGGATTTGACATCACGTTTTTAATCTTCGGATTATCCGAAGCTAAGGTTTCTTGTAGTATGTTTTTTTTTGTTGAAGAACATCCGGACTCCAAAAAAACTAATGCGATTAGGATAAAAACTCGAATACTTTTCATCTTTAATTGGTTAAAAATTCCATTCAATAGGTGCTATTCCTTTTTCTTCCAAATATAAATTTGTTAGGCTAAAATGCTTGTTGCCAAACCATTTCCCTTGGTTAGCGCTCATAGGCGAAGGATGTCCTGATTCTAAAACAAGGTGTTTGGCTCGGTCAATTTTAGCTCCTTTTTTTTGGGCAAAAGCACCCCAAAGTAAAAAAACAACATTCTCTTTTTCGTCCGAAATTTTCTGGATTACGGCATCGGTAAAAGCTCCCCATTTCAAGTGCTTGTGGCTGTTGGGAGTATCTATTCGAACCGAAAGAGCTGCGTTCAAAAGTAAAATTCCTTGCTTGGCCCAAGGTTCTAAATTTCCTGAATTAGGAAAGAAAATAGTGCCCAAATCATCGTTCATTTCCCTAAAAATATTGCGTAAAGATGGCGGGATTTTGATTCCATCATTCACCGAAAAACACAAACCATTGGCTTCATTGAGTCCGTGATACGGGTCTTGACCGATAATGACAACTTTCAAATCTTGGAACGAACAATAATCAAAGGCGGAAAAAATTAATTCCTTTGGCGGAAAACAAGTGTGGTTTTGGTATTCTTCATCGACAGCATTCATCAAATCCTTGAAATAAGGTTTCTGGATTTCATCTGATAAAATGGATTGCCAAGAAGGATTGAATTTGGGGCACATAATTATGTTTTACCGCAAAGTTCGTAAAGTTTTCGCAAAGTGAGCCAAGAAAATGGTTTTTGACTTTTTACTTTGTAACTTTGGGGCTTTTGACATTAGACTTTCGACACAAAAAATGATATCCATTACAGAAAAAACACTTCAAGACTTACAATTTCCAACCGTTCTCGAAACCATTTCGGACATTTGCAATACTGATATTGGCAAACAAAAAGCACTCGAAATCACTCCGTTTCGAGATAAGGAAACCTTAATGAATGCCTTGATGCAAACCTCAGAATATGTGTCGTCTTTCCAGAATAACAACGCCATTCCCAACCACGGATTTGATGCGATTACTTATGAAATCAAGTTTTTGGCTATTGAAGACAGCTTTCTGGAAGTGGGTGGTTTTAGAAAAATTGCCACCATTTCGGATACCACGAATTTCTTGTTGAACTTTCTGAAAAAATTCGATGATTACTATCCTTACTTGAATGGAAAAGCATCAGAAATTCAAATTACCAAGGAAATTAGCAGTTTGATTGATGTTGTGGTCGATAAATATGGAGAAATTAAAGACAATGCTTCTCCCGATTTATTGAACATACGTCGAGAAATGAATTTGGTTCGCGGCAAAGTCAACCAGAGTTTTGGATTGGCTTTAACGCAATACAATTCTTTGGGTTATTTGGACGATATCAAGGAAAGTTTTGTTCAAAATCGTAGAGTTTTAGCAGTTTTGGCAATGTATCGCCGCAAAGTAAAAGGTTCTATTTTGGGCAGTTCAAAAACTGGAAGCATTGCTTATATTGAACCTGAGACCACCTTGAAATATTCCCGAGAATTAAGCAATTTGGAATATGAGGAAAAAGAAGAAATCACTCGAATCCTGAAGCAATTATCCAATCAAATTCGTCCTTTTTTGCCCTTGCTGATTCAATACCAAGATTTTTTGAGCGATATTGACGTGGTGGCCGCCAAAGCAAAATATGCCAACAGAATAAATGGAATTTTGCCCACAATTACCGAAGACAGACGCTTGTTTTTCAGGGATGCTTTCCATCCTATTTTGTATTTGAACAACAAACAAAAAAACGAAATCACGCATCCGCAAACCATCGAATTGAATCAGGAAAACCGAATCATCGTGATTTCTGGCCCCAATGCTGGAGGAAAAACTATATCGTTAAAAACCGTTGGATTACTCCAATTGATGTTGCAATCCGGAATGTTGATTCCCGTTCACGAACGCAGTGAAACTTTTTTGTTCGACAGAATCCTGACCGATATTGGAGACAACCAATCCATTGAAAATCATTTGAGTACATACAGTTACCGACTCAAGAATATGAACTACTTCTTGAAGAAATGCAACAAGAAAACGATGTTCCTAATTGATGAATTTGGAACGGGTTCTGATCCAGAATTAGGTGGTGCTTTGGCTGAAATTTTCTTGGAAGAATTCTACCATCGGGAAGCTTTTGGAATTATTACCACGCATTATTCGAACCTGAAAATTCTGGCGAACGAATTGCCTTTTGCCACCAATGCCAATATGTTATTCGACGAAAAAACTTTAGAACCGATGTATAAATTGGTTTTGGGGCAAGCCGGAAGTTCTTTCACCTTTGAAGTCGCCTTGAAAAACGGAATTCCGTATGGATTAATCAATCGGGCGAAAAAGAAAATCGAAGTCGGAAAAGTACGCTTTGACAAAACCATTGCCACTCTACAAAAAGAACGTTCGAAATTGGAGAAAACTTCTATCAATTTGAAAGAAGAAGAAACCAGAGCTCGTGAGGAAGGCAAGAAAATGGAAAACATCAACCTAAAAATAAAGCAAAAACTAGAAAGCTATCAGGAATTGTATGACAGCAACCAAAAAACCATTTACATCGGCCAGAAAATAGAAGATATTGCCGAGAAATATTTCAACAACAAGAATAAAAAAGACCTGATTGGTGAATTTCTAAAATTGGTGGAAATAGAAAATTCAAAACGCAAAAAAGCTACGCCAAAAGAAGCCAAAGCCATTGTAGAAAAGAAAAAAGAAATCATCAAGGAAATCGAAGTCAAAGTTGAAGAAATCAGAATCGAAAAAAAGGAAAAGAAACTAAAACCCGTCATCGAAAAACCCAAACCTATCCTGAAAGTAGGCGACCGAGTGCGAATGATGGACGGAAAAGCGGTGGGAAGTATTGATTCTATTGAGAAAAATAAAGCCACGGTAAATTATGGTATTTTCACTTCAAAAGTAAGTTTGGATGAATTGGAATTGGTGGAAGCGGTTAAGAAAAAGTAGGCAGTGGTCAGTTATTAGTGATCAGTTGCAGTTTGTCAGTTTTAAATAATCAGGCGCAATAACAAAAAAAATGCAAAACTTACCTCAAAACAAAAAAATAATACTCTTTGACGGCGTTTGCAATCTCTGCAATTCGGCGGTGCAATTCGTGATTCGGCACGACAAGAAAGACGTGTTTCGATTTGTGGCTTTGCAATCGGACTTGGGACAAGAAATTTTGAAACATATTGCAATCAATCCAAAGAACATTGACAGTATTATTCTGTATGAACCAGGAATTGCTTATTATTATAAATCACAAGCTGCTATTGAAATTGCCCGAAGTTTGGGTGGATTTTGGTATTTTGGAACTGTTTTCAGAATTATTCCAACCCCAATTGCTAATCAACTTTATGATTATGTAGCCCAGAATAGGTACAAATGGTATGGTAAAAAAGAAAGTTGTATGATGCCAACTCCTGAACTAAAATCAAAATTTTTATAAAAAATGGCCAACTATGATATTTATCATATTAAATGATTGACAATACCTGTAAATTTGACCAATCTTAATAATAAATAATTATGGGAAATATACCACTATATTCATGGGGAAACGGGTCATTTATAATGATTTTTGTTTTTGGTTTAGTAATAATTGGTTTAATTGCAGCTGTTTTCTTTATGATGAATTCCGATAAGAAAAAAAAATAAGATTATAGGATTATTAAAAAAAGAGGATAACTAATTGGTTATCCTCTTTTTATTTTCAATAAAAAACTAGTTCTTAACTTCGAATTAATTTTCTGTATTTCAAACGTTTCGGAGTTAAATCACCACCTAAACGTTTCTTTTTGTTTTCTTCATAATCAGAAAAACCACCTTCAAAATAATACACTTCTGAATTGCCCTCGAAGGCTAGAATATGGGTACAAATTCTATCTAAAAACCATCTATCGTGCGAAATAACTACGGCACATCCAGCAAAATTTTCTAAACCTTCTTCTAATGCGCGAAGGGTGTTCACATCCAAATCATTTGTTGGCTCATCTAATAAAAGAACGTTTCCTTCCTCTTTTAAAGTCATTGCTAAGTGCAAACGGTTTCTTTCTCCACCCGAAAGCATCGATACTTTCTTGTTTTGTTCGCCGCCACCGAAGTTAAACCTTGACAAATAAGCGCGAGAATTTACTTGTTTTCCGCCCATCATCACCAATTCCTGTCCGTCAGCAAAGTTTTCCCAAATGGATTTGTTGGGATCAATATTAGAATGCGCTTGATCTACGTATGCAATTTTCACAGTGTCACCAATTAAAAATTCACCTCCATCGGGTTTTTCCTCACCCATAATCATTTTGAAAATGGTAGATTTACCAGCACCGTTTGGCCCAATAATTCCAACAATTCCAGCTTGTGGCAAAGTGAAATTTAAATTATCATACAATAATTTGTCTCCAAAAGCTTTGGCTACACCTTTAGCCTCAATAACATTAGTTCCCAATCTTGGTCCATTTGGAATGTAGATTTCCAAGTTTTCGTCCAATTGTTTTTGGTCTTCATTCAACAATTTATCGTAGTTCTGTAAACGTGCTTTTTGCTTGGTTTGTCGGCCTTTCGCTCCTTGACGAACCCATTCTAACTCACGCTCCAAGGTTTTTCTACGTTTAGAAGCTACTTTTTCTTCCTGAGCCATACGGTTTGATTTTTGATCTAGCCAAGACGAATAATTTCCTTTCCAAGGAATACCTTCTCCTCTATCCAATTCCAAAATCCAACCTGCCACATTATCCAAGAAGTACCTATCGTGAGTTACTGCAATTACAGTTCCAGAATATTGTGCCAAATGTTGTTCTAACCAAAGAACACTTTCTGCATCCAAGTGATTCGTTGGCTCATCCAAAAGCAAAACATCAGGCTGTTGCAACAACAATCGGCATAAAGCTACACGACGTCTTTCTCCTCCAGATAAATTCTTGATTGGGGTATCACCGTCAGGAGTACGCAACGCATCCATTGCTATTTCTAGTTTGGTATCGATTTCCCAAGCACCAAGTGCATCGATTTTGTCTTGCAATGCGGCTTGGCGATCCATTAACTTATCCATTTTATCTGGATCTGAATAGTTTTCTTCAAGACCAAACAAATCGTTTATTTTATTGTATTCATCTAAAACCGCCATAGTTTCGGCCACACCTTCTTGAACGATTTCGAGAACCGTTTTGGTATCGTCTAATTGTGGATCCTGTTCCAGATACCCCACAGTATAACCCGGTTGAAAAACCACATCGCCTTGGTAGTTTTTATCAACTCCTGCAATAATTTTTAAAAGAGATGATTTTCCCGAACCATTTAGTCCCAAAATTCCAATTTTTGCTCCGTAAAAGAAACTCAAATAGATGTTTTTAAGAACAGGTTTATCTGCTCCTTGATAAGTTTTACTCAATTTTTGCATTGAGAAAATTACTTTTTTATCGTCTGCCATTATTTTTTGTTTAAAGTTTTATTTGTTTAAAATTGTTCTAAAAACAACTCATCATTATTTACTAATTACTATTTTTAAACCCTTCCTTTCAGCGAACTAAATACCCATGCATTGGCCAAAAATCCTACGCCTACCGCCGCAAATCCCCATCCAGCAACATCATCATATCTAAAAGCGCCTAAACCAATCAATAATAATCCCATGAGTATCATTATTAAGGTAGCCCATCCTAAAATAGTGTTTTTATTCATCCCCATAATTTTTGTTTTTTATTTTAGAAGTGCAAATATCGTAAAATTTAAATGCTAATTAAATATTTTAAAAAGCATTTCTCTAAGCAAATCCGATTGTGGCAAAGCATTCGCTCCCACTCCTTTGCTTTTTACGTCAACATCTCTCAAAGACGTAACAATCTGGCTCACTTTTCGCATTGGATAATTTTTCAGGGCAATGTCATAATCCTTCAAGAAAAACGGATTTACACCCAAAACTTTTGCCACGTTATTGGGATTTTTGTCTTTCAATCCATGGTATTTTAATAATTGTACGAAGAAACCAAAAACCAAGCTCGTGGTCATTACAATTGGATTATCTTTCGGATTTTGTGCAAAATTATCAGCAATGGTGTAAGCGCGTAATTGATTTCTATCGCCAATGGCTTTTCGCAATTCGAAAACATTAAAGTCTTTGCTAAAACCAATATTTTCTTCGATATGGTGGGGCGTAATCGTGCTGCCTTTCGGCAAAATGATTTGCAGTTTCTCCAATTCGTTGTTGATTTTACTCAAATCCGTTCCCAAAAATTCCACCAACATGGCATTGGCTTTGGGTTCGATGGAATATTTTTTGCCAGCCAAAACCCGTTTGATCCAATCGCCCACTTGGTTTTCGTATAATTTCTTGCTTTCGTATACGATGCCGTTTTTGGCCAAAAGTTTGGTCACTTTTTTTCGTTTGTCCAAAGTTTTGTATTTGTAGCAAATAACCAAAACCGTGGTCGGCATTGGGTTTTCGGCATAACTTTCGATTTTATCAATAGTTCTTGACAAATCTTGGGCTTCTTTTACAATTACCACCTGACGTTCGGCCATCATTGGATAGCGCTTGGCTGTAGATACAATGTCTTCAATAGTCACATCACGCCCATACAAAACCGTTTGATTGAAACCTTTCTCGTCTTCCGACAATACTTTGTCCTCAATATAATCGGATAATTTGTCAATATAATAAGGCTCCTCACCCATCAAAAAATAAATAGGTTTAATGTTGCCCGCCTTGATATCGTTGACTATTTTTAAAACTTCGTCCATTTTGTCTATTCTCTTTTATCTATTATCTAAAAGTCTTACTTTTGTTTTATGCAACAACTCAATTTTCCTTCTTATTCTTTTCGTTTCAAAAATAGCGAAAATAAAGTGTCTATTTTCGACGAAATTAGGAAAAAATTCATCATTCTCACTCCCGAAGAATGGGTTCGCCAACACGTAGTTCGGTTTTTATTGGAAGAGAAAAAATATCCCAAATCATTAATCAATGTCGAAAAAGTATTGAAAGTCAACGGATTGCGAAAAAGATACGATATTGTGGTTTTCAATCCCGATGGTTCTATCTTTGTTTTGGTGGAATGCAAAGCGCCCGAAATCAAAACCGCCCAAGCCACTTTTGACCAAATCGCCCGCTACAATATGACTTTGAAAGCCCAATTTTTGATGGTGACCAACGGCTTGAATCATTACTTTTGCCTTATGGATTTTGAAAACGAGAAGTATGAATTTTTGAGGGAATTGCCGGATTATGAGAAGAGATGAAAGATGAAAGATGAAAGATGAAAGATGATAGACGAAAAGAAAATAGAATTAAGAAAATAGAGTAAATCTAAAAAGTATAAATGAAAATAGCCGTAGTAATCCTCAATTGGAATGGAACCAAATTATTGGAACAATTTTTACCTTCCGTTGTCGCATTTTCTCCAGAAGCCGACATTTACGTTGCCGACAATGCCTCGACTGATGATTCTTTGGCGTTTGTAAAAGCGAATTTTCCAACAGTAAAAATCGTGGTAAACGAGAGCAATTTTGGCTTTGCCCAAGGCTATAATGAAGCTTTAAAACATATTGATGCCGAGATTTATGCTTTGGTCAATTCGGATATTGAAGTGACCGAAAACTGGCTAAAACCCATTCTCGAAACTTTCGAAAACGAACCCAAAACAGCCATAATCCAACCCAAAATTTTGGATTTCAAACAAAAAGAATACTTTGAATATGCCGGTGCAGCAGGCGGTTTTTTAGATAAATATGGTTATCCTTATTGTCGGGGTCGTGTTTTTGAAACTTTGGAAAAAGACCACGGACAATACGACGACAATCGTGAAATATTTTGGGCTTCGGGTGCTTGTTTTTTTATCCGAAGTTCCGTTTACAAGGAATTGAAAGGTTTCGATGCCGATTTTTTTGCCCATCAGGAAGAAATTGATTTGTGTTGGCGCGCCTTCAATAAAGGACATATAATAAAATACAATGCCCTATCGGTGGTGTATCACGTTGGTGGAGCTACTTTACAACAAGGAAATCCAAAGAAAACGTTCCTGAATTTCAGGAATTCTTTGTTGATGTTGCTGAAAAACCTTCCCAATAAAAAACTAATTCCCGTGATTTTCTGTCGTTTGATTTTGGATGGAATTGCAGGAATACAATTTTTATTTCAAGGAAAATTCAAACATTTATTGGCAATTCTGAAAGCTCATTTCTCTTTTTATTCACTTGTTACTGAACATTATAAAAAAAGAGATACATTCCAATCTACAAAATACTATAAAACAAAGAGTATTGTATTTCAATATTATGTTAAAGCTGGCACCATTTTTGAAAAATGATTTTAACAAAGATTTATACCTGAATTCTAAATTCAAAAAACTAACTTTGTAATTAATGTTTAATTAAATTTTATCATCTATGAAAAAAATTGTTATTGCCTTATCGTTTTTTATGCTATTAACTTCTTGTGTTTCTAAGAAACAATATGCTGCTTTAGAAGCAAAAAATAAAGAAACTCAAGACCTTTTAAATACTTGTACCGTAAAACTAAACTCTTGCTTAGAAGAGAAAGCAGGTCTTAAAGCCAGTGTTGATGGATTAAGAGAGCAAAACACACATTTAATTTCTCAGTCTAAAGACATGACTGTTTTGACTACAAAAGGTGCTGAAAACATAGAAAAAGCATTGGAATCAATCAAAGAAAAAGATTTGAAAATCAGCAGAATGCAAGATGCTTTAACTAAAAAAGATAGCGTTACCCTTGCAGTAGTTACTAGTTTAAAATCTGTGGTAGGATTGAATGACGAAGATATCGAAATTAACGTAGATAAAGGAGTGGTTTTCATCTCTATCTCTGATAAAATGTTGTTCAAAAGCGGTAGTTATGATGTAACCGACAAAGCAAAAGGAGTTTTGGCTAAAGTAGCTAAAGTGGTAAATGACAAACCAGATTTTGAATGTATGATTGAAGGTCATACTGACAATGTTCCTTACAGCGGAAATGGAGCTATACTAGACAACTGGGACTTGAGCGTAAAACGTTCAACTTCAATTATTCGCGTATTGTCAACTCAATTAGGTGTTAATCCAGCACAATTGATTGCTGCAGGTAGAAGTTCTTATGTTCCTTTGGTTGCTAATGATACTCCTGAAAACAGAGCAAAAAACAGAAGAACTCGTATCTATGTAATGCCAAAAATTGACCAATTCTATGATATGGTTGAAAAAGAAATGAAAAAACAACAATAATAAGTATTCTGTGAACAGTCTCGAAGTTTCGGGATTAGTGTTCAGAATAAAATACAAAAAAGTCTCGAGAAATCGGGACTTTTTTTGTGGGTATAACTGAATTCTAATTTTAAACTAATGACATCTGAACTCTTTCTTAAAAAACATCAATATCTCCTTTCCCTTCACGAACAACAACAGGTTCATAACCAGACAAGTCAATAATCGTTGAAGCCATATTGTCTCCATAACCACCATCAATAACCACATCAACCAAGTTTTGCCATTTTTCGAAAATCAATTCTGGATCGGTGGTGTATTCAATAACCTCATCCTCATCCCGAATGGAAGTCGAAACTATTGGATTTCCTAATTGCCTAACTATTTCCAAAGCAATCGAATTATCAGGAATACGAATTCCGACCGTGGTTTTCTTCTTGAATTCCTTTGGCAGATTGTTGTTTCCAGGTAAAATAAAAGTGTAAGGACCTGGCAAAGAACGCTTCAATATTTTAAAAGTGGCCGTGTCAATTTGCTTCACATAATCCGAAAGATTGCTCAAATCGGAACAAATAAAAGAAAAATTAGCTTTTTCTAATTTAACTCCCTTAATTCTTGCAATGCGTTCCAAAGCCTTACTGTTGGTGATGTCGCATCCCAAACCATAAACGGTATCGGTGGGATAAATCACCAAACCACCATCTTGCAAAACCTTCACGACTCGGGCAATTGCCGCTTCACTAGGTTTATCTTCGTATATTTTTATGAATTGTGCCATCTTCTTTTTAGTTTAAAGTTTAGAATTGTTTAAAAGTTTAAAGTTGTATTAGCTTAAACAATTTTAAACCATTGTTAAACAAACTTTAAGCTTTTTTCTTACCCAATCACATTCAATTTAGCAAAACGCAACAACAATTTCTTGATGCCTCCCACTTCAAATTTGATTTCGGCTTTTTTATCTGCGCCAACTCCTTCGAGATTTAAGACTTCGCCTTTGCCAAAACGTTCGTGCATCACGATATTTCCAGCAACCAATTTATTGTCAAACAAATTGGCAGCTCCCGAAGATGGGTTGCTTGAAACGGGTTTCAGTTTCCGAATATTGAGGTCTGGTTTCGGTTCGTTATTTGTAACATAACTTGGCGGAGTTCCCGCAACTGGTTTGGCTAAACGCAATTTCGATTTATCGACATCGCCAAAAATATCGCTGTCAATCATTGGTTTGTAGCGGTAATTATTTTCGGCAGGCGTTAAATATTCTAAATATTGTCCGTCTATTTCTTCAATAAAACGTGAAGGTTCACTGTCGGTCAGTTTTCCCCAACGGTAACGGGATTGCGAATAGGTTAAATACGCCTGATGTTCAGCACGGGTCAATGCCACATAAAACAAACGACGTTCTTCTTCGAGTTCGCTTCGGGTACTCATACTCATTGCACTTGGAAACAAATCTTCCTCCATTCCCACCACAAAAACGTGTGGAAATTCCAATCCTTTGGCCAAGTGTATCGTCATCAACGCCACACGGTCTTCGTCGCTGGTATCTTTGTCTAAATCGGTCGCCAGGGCTACATCTTCCATAAACTCGGACAAAGCGCCACGAGCTCCGTCAATTTCTCTTTGTCCTTCGGTAAAATCCTTGATACCGTTTAATAATTCCTCGATATTCTGAACTTTTGCCATTCCTTCTGGAGTGGCATCTTTCTTTAATTCTTGAACCAATCCTGTTTTTTTAGCCACGTGATCGGTAATGTAAAAAGCATCTTGATTTTCGTTGATTACCTGAAAACTTTGAATCATCATCACAAAATCCTGTAATTTTTGTTTGGTTCCTGAGTTCAGCTTCAAGTCAATTTTATCAATATTTTGCATTACTTCAAATATAGAACGCTTGTAATGATTGGCGGCAACGGTCAATTTTTCGACAGTCGTATCCCCTATTCCACGAGCTGGATAATTGATAACTCGAACCAAAGCTTCTTCGTCTTTTGGATTGAGAACCAATCGCAAATAACACAAAACATCCTTGATTTCTTTTCTTTGGTAAAAAGACAAACCACCGTAAATTCGGTACGGAATATCTCTTTTTCTGAGCGCATCCTCCATCGCACGGGATTGCGCATTGGTACGATACAAAATAGCAAATTGCCCATTCATCATTTGATGTTGCATCTTTTGCTCGAAAATCGTGCTGGCAACGAAACGTCCTTCTTCGGCATCGGTCAAACTGCGATGCACTTTAATCTTGGGCCCAAAATCATTGGCCGTCCAAACCACTTTATCGAGTTTGGTTTTGTTCTTGTCAATAATGGTATTGGCAGCTTCCACAATATTTTTGGTCGAACGGTAATTTTGTTCTAATCGAAAGGTTTTTACCCCTTCATAATCTTTTTGGAAATTCAGAATGTTATTGATATTGGCACCACGAAACGCATAGATACTTTGGGCATCATCACCAACTACACAAATATTTTGGAATTTATCCGACAAGGCTCTCACAATCAAATACTGCGAATGATTCGTATCTTGGTACTCATCGACCAAAATATAACGAAAACGGTTCTGATATTTGGCCAAAACTTCTGGAAAACGAGTCAATAATTCATTGGTTTTCAACAACAAATCATCAAAATCCATCGCGCCCGCCTTGAAACAACGATCAACATAATTTTGGTAAATTTCGCCCAGTCGAGGCTTTTTGCTCATAGCATCTTGCTCTTGCAACTCGGGATTGTTGAAATAAGCTTTTACGGTAATCAAGCTATTTTTATAAGAGGAAATTCTGCCTAAAACCTGTTTGGGTTTATAAACATCGCGATCCAATTGCATTTCTTTGATAATGGCCGAAATGGCTCGAACAGAATCCTGAGAATCATAAATGGTGAAGTTGGAAGGATACCCCAATTTATCGGCTTCGGAACGCAGAATTCGAGCAAAAACAGAGTGAAAAGTTCCCATCCAAAGATTTTTGGCTTCATTCGACCCCACGATGTCGGAAATACGTTTTTTCATTTCACGTGCCGCTTTGTTGGTAAACGTCAACGACAAAATACTGAAAGCATCGATTCCTTGACTCATCAAATAAGCAATTCGAATGGTTAGTACACGAGTTTTTCCAGAGCCTGCACCAGCAATAATAATCATTGGCCCGTCTTTTTGTAGTACGGGTTCGCGTTGGGCTTCGTTAAGTTGGTCGATGTATTTCTGCATAAAATTTTTCTGTTGAATGCAAAAATAAGGATTTAAGTCTTAGAAATTTGATTAATAATCGAATGAAAAACTGTTTTTTTTAAACCAACAAATTTTAGAATTTTAACAAAATTATCCCAAAATGGTAAAGTTACAAATGATTTAAAACAGTAACTAAATTCTATATTTTTTTGTATAGATTTGTTGCCTGCGACTATACTCAAATTATTTCAGAATTCAATTATGAGCAATTATTTTCTTGACATCGAATACAACCATCTCGTTTTTGATGAACAAGAAGTCAATTTAAAGGAATTTGAATGCTGCACTTTTAACCACTGTGATTTCTCGATCTGTAATTTTATTGGAGTTGTTTTTATTGATTGTACTTTTAACGATTGCCTTTTTAGTGGAGCCAAAATCAATCACGTTGCCCTTAGAACCGTTTTGTTCAACAGATGCAAAATGGAAGACGTCAATTTTGCAATGTGTGACAAACTGATTTTCGAGGTGCATTTCAAGGAATGCGTGCTGGATTTTTCTAAATTTTATACGCTAAAAATTAAAGGAACTACTTTTGTCGATTGCAGCATTATCGCCGTAGATTTTATGAGTGCCGATTTGACCGAAGTCGTTTTTGATAATTGTGACCTGTATCGTTCAGAGTTTATGAAAGCTAATGCCAATAAAGTCAATTTCAAAACGAGTTATAATTATACTATCGACCCATCAAAAACAAAAATAAAAAAAGCCGTTTTTTCATTGAATGAAGTAAAAGGGCTACTATACAAGCACGATATTATTGTGACTTAAATTACTCAATTCTTTATACAATTTTCTTTAGACCATCAACTTCAAATTTATCTTTATTTTTAAAGTACGAATCAGAGAATTTAGTACTTTTAATAGATTAAAATACGAAGCCAATACCATCTCAAAATCGGTGCTTCACAAATAAAGATTTTCTTCCAAAAAATAGCTTTTTTATACTATATAAAATATGATATAAATCATATTCGAAATAATTATTTTTTTTGAAATTTGATACTCTAATCTAATTTAAATCAAAGAGATATGGCAAATTTTGATATCAAACACATTAAAAATCTTGTTCTAGTTGGACATACCGGAAGTGGCAAGACGACTCTGATTGAATCGATGTTATTTGAAGCTGGATTAATCAATCGAAGAGGTTCAATTCTGGAAAAAAATACAGTAGCGGATTATTCGGAAATTGAACATGAAAAAGGCAAATCTTTTTTCTCAAAATTAGTCAATACAAAATGGAGAGGTTACAAAATAAACCTTTTAGACACTCCTGGATACGATGATTTTGCTGGTGAAATTATTGGTGCGATGCGAGTAGCCGATTGTGGTTTAATGCTTTTGAATTCTTCAATGGGTGTAGAAGTGGGAACTGATATTATTTGGGAATATGCCAATGATTACAAATTGCCCATTTTATTAGCCGTAAATCAATTAGACAATGAAAAATCGGACTTTGACAAAACCATTCAAGAAGCCAAAGAACATTTTGGACAAAGTGTGGTTGTGGTTCAATATCCTTTAAATCAAGGAGCTAATTTTGATGCTGTTGTTGATGTGTTGAATATGGTGCTGTACAAATATTCAAAAAATGGTGGCAAACCAGAAAAACTGCCAATTCCTGAAAATGAAATCGAAAAAGCCAATCGTTTGCATCAAGAATTAATAGAAACCATAGCTGGAAATGACGAATCCTTAATGGAATTGTATTTCGAAAAAGGAGAATTGAATGAAGATGAAATGAAATTAGGCTTGCATCATTCCTTAATAAAACACGAAATTTTCCCAGTATTTTGTGTTTCTGCCAAGAAAAATATGGGTAGTGGACGAATTATGGGATTCATTGACAATGTATGCCCATCGGCTTATGAAATGCCCAAACAAAAAACTATTGACGGAAAGGAAATTGAATGTAGCGAAAAAGGCCCAACTGCCATATTTATTTATAAAAACCTTTCTGAGCCTCATATTGGCGACTTAAGTTTCTTCAAGGTGCTTTCGGGTAAAATTAAAGTTGGAGATGAATTAACCAACGAAAACACGGGTCAAATCGAACGTATCAATCAATTGTATGAAGTAGAAGGAAGTAAACGAACTCCTGTAAACGAATTGACCGCTGGAGATATTGGAGCAACTCTAAAACTGAAAGATACTCACATCAATAACACGCTTCACGAAAAAGGAAAACACATTGAAATAACACCAATTATTTTCCCCAATTCAACTTTTTCAATAGCTGTAGAAGGCACCAAAAAAGGGGAAGAAGAAAAATTATCGATGGCTTTGCACCAATTGGTCGAAGAAGATCCAACTATTAGAATTGAAGTTTCGCCCGAACTCAATCAAACCATTATTCATTGCCACGGCGAATTGCATTTGGCTATCATTAAATGGAAATTAGAAAAACAATATAAATTATCGGTAGAATTTCGCAGTCCAAAAATTCCGTATCGCGAGACCATTCAAAAAAGTGCCGAAATCACCTATCGCCATAAAAAACAGTCGGGCGGTTCAGGTCAATTTGCCGAAGTTGCAATGAAAATTGAACCTTGGTATGAAGGAATGGACGAACCCAAAGGCTATAATATTCGTGGAAAAGAAGAAATTAATTTGCCTTGGGGCGGAAAACTAATTTATTACAATTGCATCGTTGGTGGCGCTATCGACACTCGTTTTCATCCTTCGATTTTGAAAGGAATTATGGAAAAAATGACCAAAGGGCCACTTACAGGTTCTTATGTTAGAGATGTTCGAGTAATTTTGCACGATGGCAAAATGCACCCAGTTGACAGTAACGATTTAGCATTTAAAACTGCCGGAATGATGGCGTTCAAAGAAAATTTCATAAAAGCTGATCCGCAATTATTAGAACCTTTTTATCACATTAAAATTCAAGCACCTGAAGAATTAACGGGTGCAATTATGAGTAATATTCAAACCCACAGAGCCAATGTAGAAAGTATGGATGCCGAAGGACAATTTACGGTGATTACGGCTTTTCTTCCCTTTGCAGAAATGCAGGAATTTGGTAGTGACTTACGTTCCTTAACTCAAGGAAGAGCTAGATTTACGGCGAAGTTTGATCACTACGAATCGGTTTCTTTTGAGATGCAGAAAAAATTGGTTTCTGAATTTAAAAAAGAAGAAGAATTGGTTTAAATGGTATCGAAAATGCTATATCAAAAAAAAGAGTCTCATTTCGAGACTCTTTTTTTGTTTATCAATTCAAAGCTATATTTAAGAGATTTTGCCAACAATCCTTTTAACCATATTCCAACAATCAAAGCAATAATTAATAGTATGGAAAACAAATAAAATATGGTGATTTCTGTGCTTAATCCTAACAATATTGGTCCAACAAAAGCAGCGGCAGACCAAGCGGTTAAAGTATAACCCAAAACTTGACCGTAATTTTCGGCTCCATAAATGCTTTTTACAAAGGATGGCATTGTTGCAAAACCAGCTCCATAACCAGCAATAACAATAAAAGTCAAGACTTGAAATGCAATCAAACTTGTTGAAAAACTAGGTATCAAAGCAAAACAAACTACGTTTATGGCGATGAAAAGCATAAAAGTAGCCCAACATCCTATTTTATCTGAAATACTAGACCAAAACAAACGTCCAAGTCCATTAAATAATCCAATAATTGCAACAAACAGTGTAGCTTGTGCTGCTGACATTCCTGCTACTTCCTCACCCAAAACAGCCGCTTTTGAAATGATGGCAATTCCACCACAAACATTGAGAAACAACAACAACCAAAGTGCTATAAAACGTTTGTCGGTGATGATTTGTTTTGGAGTTAAATCGACATGAGCGTGATGAACGGCGCTTGTAATTTCAGGATTAGACAAATACAAAGCACTCAAAAACATACAAATTCCATAGCCAACGGCGAGTGTTTCAAAGGCTCCTGACAAACCCATAGAAGCGATTAATGGGCCAATCAAAAAAGAAGCCAACAACGATCCTAAAGCAAAAGACATTATAATAATTCCCGAGGCCATTCCAGGTTTTTCTGGAAACCATTTGACAACCGTGTAAACAGGAACTACGTAGCCAAAACCTAACCCAATGCCTTGCAAAACACCAAATGTCAAATAAAACAAGTAAATATTACCTACACTCACAGCATAAGCAGTTCCTAATAATCCAATGGTTAAAAATAGTGTTGCAATTATTCCTGCCTTAGTCGGACCTACTTTTTGTGCAAATTTGCCCATAAAAGCAGCTGTTAATCCTAGAAAGCAAATAGCTAAACTAAAACCTGTTTTCGTGTCGTGAGCATCCCAATTTAATGCTGTGGTTAAAGGTTCGATCCATTTACTATAGGCATAAATAGACCCGATAGACAGTTGCATAACCATTCCTGCCAACACGATTAAATATTTATTCTTTTTCATTTGTGTAATTATTTTATGGTAACATTATCTAAATACTGACTAAAAATAGCTTTAGCATTTTCTAATGCTTCTGTAGTTGGAGAAGGCGTTTCTGCAAGAGCATATTGCATATTCATCAACTCCCATTTGTGTTTTCCCAATTGGTGAAAAGGAATAATCTCTACTCTTTCGACCGTTTTATAACCCGAAAAATGTTTCGCCCATTCGTGCAAATATTCTTCTTGATCGGTCCAACCAGGAACAAAAACATAACGCAACCACATTGGTTTGCCAGTACTTTCGCGGTGTTCTGCAATTTTTAAAGTAGTAGCATTATTCAAACTAGTGAGTTTTTTGTGCCATTCGGGATTGATGTGTTTTACATCCAAGAGCAACAAATCGGTTCGGTCTAAAAGTTCTTTGGTGTGATCGTCTAAAACCCTTCCATTCGAATCCAAACAAGTGTTGATTCCGTTTTCGTGCAAACGGTCGAAGAAGTGAATTAATTTGGCTCTTTGCAACAAAGGTTCGCCACCAGAAACGGTTACTCCGCCTTTTTTTCCAAAATAAGCCTTTTGTTTTACTGCTTTCGAAACCAGTTCATCGACAGTTACTAATGTTCCGCCGTGAATGTCTATCGAATCTGGATTTTGACAATACAAACATCTAAATTGGCAACCTTGAACAAATACCACCATTCGAATTCCGGGACCATCGTGAGTTCCGAAGGTTTCTAAAGAATGAATTCTCAATAAATCAATTTCAGATTCGTTTAATAAATGGGTATCTTGTTCTGGAAAGTACATAGGTTAGGAATGATTAAGATTAAATTCTATTTCTTTAGGTAAAACTAAAGAAATAGAATTTATAAAACACTTTGCTTTTTTGAATTATTGAATTCAATTACATAGTGCTATGGAAAGTTCTGCTAATCACTTCTAATTGATGTGCTTTTGACAATCTCACAAAATTTACTGCATAACCAGAAACACGGATGGTCAATTGAGGATAATTCTCAGGGTGATTGTAAGCGTCTAACAAGGTTTCTTTGTTCAGCACATTCACATTCAAATGATGTGCATTTCTTCCAAAATAAGCATCAAGTGTAGTAGTCAAATTACCAACTTGCTCTTCTAAATTGTTTCCTAATGATTTTGGAACCATTGTAAAAGTATAAGAAATTCCATCTTGAGCATCGTTATAATTCAATTTACTCACTGAGTTTAAAGAAGCAATCGCTCCATTTTCGTCTCTACCGTGCATTGGATTTGCCCCAGGAGCAAAAGCCTCGCCTGCTTTACGACCGTCAGGAGTTGCACCAGTATTAGAACCATACATTACGTTTGATGTAATTGTCAACAAGGAAAGTGTTGGTGTAGAATTTTTATAGGTTTTGTGTTTTCTCAACTCATCGATAAAAATCTTAGTAACTTCTTTAGCGATGTCATCTACTCTATCGTCATCGTTACCAAATTTTGGAAAATCACCTTCGATATTGAAATCTGTAGTCAATCCAAATTCGTTTCTAACTGGAGTTACTTTGGCATATTTAATAGCTGAAAGTGAATCGGCAATAATAGAAATTCCAGCAGCACCATAAGCGATATCAATTTTTGGATTGCTATCAATTAATGACATTTGAGCTCTTTCATAATAATATTTATCGTGCATATAATGAATGATATACATTGATTTTGCATAGACACGAGCTACTTCGGCCAATGTTTTTTTGAAGGATTTCATTACAGTATCATAATCCAATACTTCGTCATCCATTTCAGAAATTCCTCCTACTACTTGAACACCTTCTGATTCTTCTCTTCCACCATTCAATGACAATAAAAGTGCTTTTGGCAAATTGGCACGAGCACCAAAATGTTGAATTGATTTTCCAATTTCTTGGTAAGAAACGCAACAAGCAATTCCATAATCGTCTGAACCACGGTTGTCTCTCATTAAATCGTCATTTTCATATTGAAGTGATGAAGTGTCAATTGAAACTTGAGCACAAAAATCTTTGAACCCTTGTGGCAAATTTTCAGACCATAAAACCGTTAAATTGGGTTCTGGTGAAGCACCTAAATTATAAAGTGTTTGCAAGAAACGGAAAGATGTTTTGGTCACTTTAGTTCTACCGTCGTGGAATTGACCTCCGATTGCTTCGGTAACCCAAGTTGGATCTCCACCAAAAATAGCATCATAAGCACCTGGACGCAAGTGACGCACCAAACGCAATTTCATTACAAATTGGTCTATATATTCTTGAGCTTGTTCTTCGTCAATGATTCCAGCTTCGATATCGTTTTGAATATAAACATCCAAAAATGAAGAAACATTTCCAAGAGACATTGCAGCTCCGTCTTGTTCCTTAACAGCACTTAAATATCCTAAATAAGTAAACTGAACTGCTTCTTGAGCATTTGTTGCAGGTTTAGAAATGTCAATTCCATAAGAAAGAGCCATTTTTTTCATATCCTGCAAAGCATTAATTTGTTCGGCAATTTCTTCACGCAAACGAACTTTAGCATCGGTCATATCGCCAGACACTTTTCCTTTGTCTGATTTCTTCTCAGCAATTAATCTGTCAATTCCATAAAGAGCCACTCTCCTAAAATCGCCAATAATTCTTCCTCTTGCATAATTATCAGGCAAACCTGTTAATACGTGTTTAGATCTAAAGGTTTTGATTTCACCATCATAAGCATCAAAAACTGCTTGATTGTGGTTTTTAGCGTAATTGAAAATATCTACTACTCTATCAGAAACTTTCAAACCTCTTTCAGCAACTGCCGATTGTACTAATTTGATTCCTCCAAAAGGTTTCATTGCTCTTTTTAAAAGCTCATCGGTTTGAAGCCCTACAATAGTTTCATTTTCTTTTTGAATATAACCAGGTCCGAAAGAAGTAATATTCGAAATAACTTCGGTGTCAATGGCAAGACAACCATCATTTTGTCTTTCTTTCAAAAGTGATTCTTTACAAACATTCCAAAGTTGAGTGGTTTTATAAGAAGGCCCTACAAGAAAACTAGCGTCGCCTACATATGATTTAAGGTTTTGTAAAACAAAATCGTGTACATTAATACTATCTTTCCAAACTCCTACTTTAAATTCTAAACTTTTTACTAAATTTTCCATTTTTATATTTCTTAGTTTTTCTTTTTTAACTATCTTTTTTCTATGTTTAAATTTACGATAAATGTAAATAGAATGTGTATTTCGTTGATTTTTTAGGAATGTGTTAATTACACACTTAATTTACAGACAATACAACAACTTTACGGTCACAATAATTTATTATGTGAAATTTTTATATGTTTTTGAAAGAAAATTGTAATATTTACGATAACGGTATAGTTTTTTTTATTTTTCAATTTTTGCTCATTTTCTTCTGAAAAACGTCCTTAGTCTATTTTTTTAATTCAAAAAATCACAACAAACAGTCCTAAAACCCCAATAGTATTTATCATTTATTCAAGTTTATTGATCAAAAAGTAATAATAAATCATTTTATAGATTTGGGTCGAAAATCGAAAATCATCAAAATGGAGTGCTTATTTGCAAAAAATTCACAGACTAAACTGAATTAATCTGTGAATCGCATCTTAAAATTTTAGAAACTAAAAACTATTTTAAAAAAGCTATAGTTTCAACTCCATTTTATAATCTTCCATCAAATAACCGTTGCCAATATCTAAATCTTCTTCTTCAACAACTTCAAAACCAATTTTTTTATAAAAAGAAACCGCCTTGTTAAATTTATTGACATTCAACGAGATCACTTCCGATTGATTTTCTTTAGCAAAACCAACTACTTTTTCAATCAATGCATTTCCAACGCCTTTGCCTTGAGCTTCTGGCAAAATATATATTTTATGTAGTCGTGTTACCTTTTTATTTTGATAATTATTTTCACAACTGATAAATCCTAAACAAATATCATTTTTATAAGCCAAGAAAAATAAAGGTTTGGTCTTTAATTGTTGTAGCAAAGATTCATTCGAATACATTAGATCTAGCATATATTCTAACTGCTCATCCGACAAAATTGAACCATAAGTAATAGGCCAAGTCTTATGAGCTATTTCTTGAATTAAAGGGATATCGGTAATTGTAGCTTGTAAAATTCTTATCATTTATTTGGTATAAACGGTATTTTCCTGTTCAGAAACTCTAATAAATGTGGTTCTTTTGGTCAATTCCTTCAATCTCGAAGCGCCCACATAAGTACAAGCACTTCGCAAACCACCCAAAACATCTTTTAAAGTAATTGCAACATCGCCTCTAAAAGGCACTTGAACTGTTTTTCCCTCGCTTGCTCTATATTCGGCAACACCACCTACATATTTATCCATCGCAGTCGATGAACTCATTCCGTAAAATTGTTTGAATTTTTCGCCATTAATTTCTATCAATTCGCCACCACTTTCGGTATGACCAGCTAGCATTCCTCCTAGCATTACAAAATCGGCTCCAGCTCCAAACGCTTTTGCCACATCGCCCGGCGTTTTGCAGCCGCCATCGCTAATAATTTGTCCGCCAAGACCGTGAGCAGCATCAGCACATTCTATAATGGCTGAAAGTTGAGGATAACCCACACCCGTTTTTACTCTAGTGGTACAAACCGAACCGGGACCAATTCCTACCTTAATAATATCGGCTCCAGCCAATAATAATTCTTCGACCATTTCGCCAGTAACCACATTTCCAGCAATAATCACTTTGTCAGGATATTGCTTTCGAGTTTGCTGCACAAAATTGACAAAATGCTCCGAATAGCCATTGGCCACATCAATACAAATGAATTTCAATTGTGGATTGGCTTCGAAAATTTCAGCAATTTTTTTGGAATCGTTTTTTCCTGTTCCAGTACTAATAGCGATATAATTGTATATTTCTGGAGACGCTTCTCTCAAAAATTCATTCCATTCCTGAACAGTATAGTGTTTATGAATGGCTGTAAAAAGTTTTTCTTCGGCTAATGCTTTTGCCATTTCAAAAGTTCCAACCGTGTCCATATTGGCGGCCATTATTGGAACTCCAGTCCATGCGGTAGTACTATGCAAAAATTTAAATTCTCTTTCTAAACTGACATGAGAACGGCTCTTTAATGTGGATCGTTTTGGTCTAATCATTACATCTTTGAACCCCAATTTCATTTCTGTTTCTATTCTCATTTGGTAGTGATTTTAATTGTATAAATATCTTTCAAATTTACAAAATAAAGCGGAACAACACTATATTTTAAAAGGCTATAAAACAAAAAATTTCACTAATTGACAACCAATAAATTGGCGAAAATTAGTGAAATTTATATTTTAAAAAAGTACTACTTAGAAAACGAAGATAGCTCTTTCGCTCATCATTTCGTTTACTTCATTGGCTACTTCTTCGATAATATCTTCGTTAGTATGATCTGATAAAACTTTATCAATCATAGCAACAATAGTCTCCATATCTTCTTCAACCAATCCACGAGTGGTGATCGCAGCAGTTCCAACACGAATTCCAGAAGTCACAAATGGTGATTTGTCATCAAATGGAACCATATTTTTATTTACGGTAATTTCCGCTTTTACTAAAGCGTTTTCTGCGTCTTTTCCTGAAATTCCTTTGTTTCTCAAATCAATCAACATCATATGATTGTCTGTTCCACCCGAAATAATATCATAGCCTCTTTTTACAAAAGCATCGGCCATTGCATTTGCATTTTTTTGCAATTGCAAAGCATATCTAAAGAAATTATCAGTCAAAGCTTCACCAAAAGCAACTGCTTTAGCAGCAATAATATGCATCAAAGGTCCACCTTGATTTCCTGGGAAAACGGCTAAATCCAATAAAGAAGACATCATTCTGATTTCGCCTTTTGGAGTAGTCAAACCCATTGGATTTGGAAAATCTTTCCCCATCAAAATCAAACCTCCTCTTGGCCCACGCAAGGTTTTATGTGTAGTTGTAGAAACAATATGACAATGAGGAATTGGGTCATTCATCAACCCTTTAGCAATTAAACCAGCAGGATGAGAAATATCGGCAAATAAAATAGCTCCAACAGAATCAGCAATTACTCTAAAACGCTCAAAATCCATATCACGAGAGTAAGCCGAAGCACCTGCAATGATTAATTTAGGTTGCTCTTTAGTTGCAATTTCTTGAATTTTATCGTAATCCAATCTTCCAGTTTCTTTATCTACACCATAAAAAACAGGATTGTAAACACGTCCCGAAAAGTTTACAGGCGAACCGTGAGTCAAATGTCCTCCGTGAGATAAATCAAATCCTAATATTTTGTCTCCTGGTTTCAAACAAGCATGAAACACCGAAGCATTCGCCTGAGAACCAGAGTGAGGCTGTACATTGGCATATTCGGCACCAAATAATTCTTTAGCTCTATCAATTGCAATTTGTTCGATAACATCAACCACTTCGCAACCTCCATAATATCTTTTGCCAGGATATCCCTCGGCATATTTATTAGTCAAAACAGAACCAGCTGCTTCCATTACTTCGTCACTTACAAAATTCTCAGAAGCTATAAGTTCTAATCCGTGAATTTGTCTTTCTTGTTCCTCTAAAATAAGGCTAAAAATTTGTTTGTCGCGTTGCATTTCTTTGTTTTTAGTTAATTTGGCGCAAAAATACAAAAAAACGTTTGGTAAATAGTAAGATTATGATATATTTGATGAGTAATTCTTAACAATATAATTAACAATCGTATGCCAATATCAGCTAATAATACAAACAGAAAATCTTGGATAGAAGTCCCTTCCGACAGTGATTTCCCTATTCAAAACATTCCATTTGGGGTTTTTATTACAAAAGACGACGTGATTACAATTGGCACTCGAATAGGCGATTGTGCCATAGATATGGGTGCGTTGCAGCAATTAAATTATTTTGAAGGAATCGAGTTGACCGATGATATGTTCATGCAAGATACCCTAAACGATTTTATCTCAGATGGAAAAAAAACTTGGAAATTAGTCCGAAATCGATTAGCTGAATTGTTTGACGAAACAAATCCTATACTGAGAGACAATAAAGAACATAGAGAAATTGTCATCTTCAATGTAAAAGATATCGAAATGCAATTGCCAGTATTAATTGGTGATTTTACTGATTTTTATACTAGCAAAATAAACGCAACCAATATTGGCAAAATAATAAACAACCCCGAAAAAGCATTACCACTCAACTGGTTTCACATGCCAATAGGATATCATGGAAGAAGTTCAACGATAATCCCATCAGGAATACCAATCAACAGGCCAATGGTTCAAACATTGCCAATAGGCGAAACAAGTCCCGTTTTTGGTCCTTCTCGAATGGTTGATTTTGAATTAGAAATGGCTTTTATAACAACCGATGCTAATATTATGGGAGAAAATATTCCTATAAGCGAAGCCGAAGATTATATTTTTGGGATGGTCTTAATGAACGATTGGAGTGCTCGTGATATTCAAAAATGGGAATCATTATCTTTTGGACCATTTTTAGGAAAAAACTTTGCCACTTCCATTTCCTCTTGGATTGTAACGATGGATGCCTTAGAGCCATTTAGAACCAAAGGTCCTAAACAAGATCCTGCTCCACTTCCCTATTTACAACAAAAAGGAAAAAACAACTTCGACATCAATTTAGAGATTGACATACAAACTGAAAATGCAACTACTACAGCGCTATCTAAAACCAACTTCAAATACATTTATTGGTCGATGATACAACAATTAGCACATCATACTTCCAATGGTTGCCGAGTAAATTCAGGTGATATGATGGGATCTGGAACAATTTCTGGTCCAACTCCTGATAGTTTTGGTTCACTATTCGAATTAACATTGGGTGGAAAAACCCCAATACAACTCAACGACGGTTCCGAACGCAGATTTTTAAATGATGGCGATACCGTAATTATGAAAGGATTTAGCAAAAACAATGGCGTTCGAATTGGTTTTGGCGAACTCTCAACCAAATTATTACCACCTTATGTAAGGAAATAAAATATTTTTACACTCAATCTAATCCGACATTTTTATAAGTGTCGGATTTTTTTGGCATTATTATTGGCTAGAAAAATATCAGGAAAAAATATTTAAAAACGATTTTCAAAATTCAAAATTTAGGTAAATTCGCAAAAAAAATTAAGATGAAAAAACACTACTTTATTTTCGCTTTTTTAATACTAACCTCCTGTGGTGTAAAACAAACTCAAAATTTATTGAGTTCAGGTAATTATGATGAAGCCATCAATAACTCCATTTCGAGTTTACGCTCTAATAAAGACAAAAAAGGCAATCAAGATTATGTTTATTTGCTCGAAGAAGCTTTCGCCAAAGCCAAAGAACGTGATTTGAATACCATCAATCTATTGGAAAAAGAGAACAATCCTGCCAATTTCGAAAAAATATACAACACCTATATAACATTAAATGAGCGTCAGGAAAAAATCAAGCCCTTACTTCCGTTGAAACTTTTGAACGAAAAACGAAACGCCATTTTTCCTTTCGAAAATTACAATCAATCAATTGTCGAAAGCAAAAACAACTTGTCTGGCTATTTATATACCAATGCCAAATCCTTGCTATCTACTTCGGACAAAATGAATTTTCGCAAAGCCTTCGACGATTTAACCTATCTGAACAAAATAACTCCAAACTATAAAAACAGTATCGATTTACTGAATGAGGCTCAATTTAAAGGAACCGACTTTGTAAGTGTTTATACAAAAAACGAGACCAACATGATTATTCCAGCTCGTTTGCAAAATGAATTATTAGACTTTAACACTTATGAATTGAATTCGAAATGGACAACATTTCACGGTAACAAACAAAAAGAGATCAATTATGATTACGAAATGATTATTAGCTTCAGAGAAATACGCATTTCGCCTGAACAAATAAAAGAAAGAGAATTCATCAAAGAACGACAAATAATAGATGGGCAAAAAAAACTATTGGACGCCAATGGAAAAGAAGTCTTAGATAATACCGGAAAAGTAGTAATGGTCGACAATCTGCGAAATGTAACGGTTCGAATATTTGAATCAAGACAACTAAAATCCTGCCAAATTCAAGCAAAAATCGATTATATAGACTTAAAAAGCCATCAATTAATACAGTCGTTCCCTTTGGCTAGCGAGTTTGTTTTTGAAAATGTTTATGCAACTTACAAAGGCGACAGACGGGCTACAGATACTAATTATTATTCCTATTTTGACAAAAGAGCCATTCCTTTTCCAACCAATGAGCAAATGGTGTATGATGCAGGCGAAGATTTGAAAAAGAAATTAAAAAATCATATCCTCCGTAATTCATTTAGAAATTAACTGACGGCTACTTTCTAAGAAGGTTGGTTTTACAAATTAAACAATTAATTTCAAATTTGTTGCAAAAAAAACTTAGTGCACAAAGAAATTATTCGTAAATTTGCACCAATGAAAAAAACAAGTTTACATATAACTACTTTATCACGGATAAACAGATCTACGACTTCACCCGAAGTACGGATGCTATTAGTATAGTTTCCCAAAAAGTATCTGATCGTTTTTTATCCATTTTCATTTTTCATATTTTGAAATTACATTCGTTATCTTTTGGATTTTTTAATCCACAAAACAGCATTATTTTTTGTACTCCAACTTATACTTTTATTTACAGTATAATGTACATTTGTACTGCTTTTTTAGCACCTATCAATTTTTATTTTTTTAACCCAAACTTTAACTCTTGAAATGAAAATATCTGTAGTTATAGCTCAAGAAGAACATTATAAATATGCGCAAGAAATTTGCGACACTATAGAAACTTCGGCTTTATTAAGAGGTACTGGAATTGCAAAAAGAACCTCAGAATATATTCACAAAAAAATGAAAGCTGGTGATGCCGTTATTGCCTTGGACAAAAATGGCATTTTTGCTGGTTTCTGTTACATCGAAAGTTGGCAACATGGTCAGTATGTGGCACACTCTGGATTGATTGTACATCCTGATTTTAGAAATCTTGGTCTAGCCAAAAAAATCAAAACCTTTGTTTTCAATTATTCGTTGAAAAAATATCCGGGAGCCAAAGTTTTTGGTATCACAACTGGTTTGGCCGTTATGAAAATCAATTCCGATTTGGGATACAAACCCGTTCCATTCTCTGAATTAACAAGCGACCCTAGTTTTTGGAAAGGCTGTCAAACCTGTACAAATTACGAGATTTTGAAAAGCAAGGACAACAAAATGTGTTTGTGTACCGGAATGCTGTACGATCCGGCCGAAAAACCGAAAGACCCGCCCAAACATCCATTCAACGTAAGGATTTGGAATCGATTGAAAGAAATTAAAGCGGCTCTTTTCTTGGAAAACAAAGAAAAATAAACAACATACAGTTCAACTAAAAATGAAAACGGAGCTTTACAAACTCCACAAAAACACAATAAAATGGCAAATAAAAAAGTAGTATTAGCATATAGCGGAGGATTGGACACATCTTACTGTCTAAAATATTTGAAAAACGAAAAAGGTTTTGAAGTTCATACCGTATTAATCAATACAGGAGGATTTGACGATGCTGAATTGCAAGCTATCGAAGACAGAGCCTACGAATTGGGAAGCGCAAAACACGCCAACTTGACTATTTTGGATAAATATTATGACAAAGCCATCAAATATTTGATCTACGGAAATGTATTAAAAAACAATACTTATCCTTTATCGGTAAGTGCTGAACGTGTTTTTCAAGCTATCGAAGCAATCAAATATGCTAAATCGGTTGGTGCTACTGCTATCGCTCACGGAAGTACCGGTGCAGGAAACGACCAAATTCGTTTTGATTTGATTTTCCAAACCATCGCGCCGGAAATTGAAATCATCACTCCTATCCGTGACTTGAAATTATCTCGTCAGGAAGAAGTAGATTATTTGGCCAAAAACGGTGTACACTATTCTTGGGAAAAAGCACAATATTCTATTAACAAAGGACTTTGGGGAACAAGTGTTGGAGGAAAAGAAACTTTGACTTCAAGTCAACCATTGCCAAGTGAAGCTTACCCATCACAATTGCAAAAAGAAGGAGAAGAGAAAGTAACTTTGGAATTCTTGAAAGGGGAATTGGTTGCCGTAAATGGCAAAAAAGACAAACCTTCAAACAATATTGTAGTTCTTGAAAAACTGGCCAGTGCTTATGCCATTGGTAGAGACATTCACGTAGGTGACACGATTATCGGAATCAAAGGAAGAGTTGGTTTTGAAGCTGCTGCTCCGCTTATCATCATCAAAGCACACCATTTATTGGAGAAACACACTCTTGGTAAATGGCAGCAATATTGGAAAGAACAACTAGGAAACTGGTACGGAATGTTGTTTCACGAAGGTCAGTTTCTTGATCCTGTGATGAGAAACATCGAAACTTTCCTTGAAGACACTCAAAAAACCGTAAATGGAACTGTGACCGTTTCTCTGAAACCGTATCACTTTTCATTAGATGGTATTGAATCTAAAAATGATTTGATGAATACTGGTTTTGGACAATACGGAGAAATGAACAATGCTTGGACATCAGATGATGCGAAAGGATTTATCAAGATTTTAGGTAATGCCCAAAACATATTTTCATCAGTAAACAATGAAACTTACGAGTAATTTAAATAAAAATTAGCCACAGATTGAAAGGATTAAAAACATTTAATCTGTGGTAATCATTTTAATCTGTGGCTAAATAAATTAGGAACCAGAGCGAAGTGAACTAAAATAAAAAGTTATGATTTCAATAGGTATAATTGGAGGTTCAGGATACACAGCAGGAGAATTAATTAGAATTCTAATGTTTCACCCTAACGCAAAACTGGATTTTGTGTACAGCACAACTAATGCAGGAAAACCACTTTCGATTGCGCACCACGATTTGTTGGGCGATATCGAAATGAATTTTACCGACACCGTAAATCCAAACGTGGATGTTGTTTTCTTGTGTTTAGGTCACGGAAAATCAATATCCTTTTTAGAAGATAATCAGTTTTCTGCTACAACCAAAATCATCGATTTAGGAAATGATTTCAGGTTGATAAAAGACAAAGATTTCAACGGAAAATCTTTTGTTTACGGTTTACCAGAATTGAATAAAACCGACATCAAAAACGCACAATATATCGCCAATCCGGGTTGTTTTGCAACAGCAATTCAATTGGCATTATTGCCATTAGCATCCCACGGATTGTTGAATGATGATGTGCATATCAACGCCACAACAGGAAGCACGGGCGCTGGAGTAGGATTGGCTGCCACTTCTCATTTCAGTTGGAGAAACAACAATATGTCACATTATAAAGCTTTCAATCACCAACATTTGGGCGAAATCAACCAAAGCGTGAACCAATTGCAGGCTTCTTACAATGACGAATTGATTTTTGTTCCCAACAGAGGTGATTTTACCAGAGGAATTTTTGCCACTTTATATACCAAAGTGGAAGAAAGTTTAGAAGATTTGGTTGCCAAATACGAAGCTTTTTACACAGACCAGCCATTCGTAACCGTTACCACTACCGACATTAATATGAAACAAGTGGTGCAAACGAACAAATGTATCATCAGTTTAATGAAAAAAGGAAACCGGATTTTGATTACTTCGGTAATCGATAATTTAGTAAAAGGAGCTTCAGGACAAGCGATTCAAAATATGAATTTGATGTTTGGACTCGAAGAAACTACAGGTTTACACCTGAAACCAAGCGGATTCTAAAAAAGTTTAATCGGTAAATCGTTTAATCGATTAACCGAATAAGCAAATAACCAATTAAACAATAAAAAAATGAACTTATTTGACGTTTACCCATTATATCCTATTACGCCTGTAAAAGCATTAGATTGCACCATTACAGACGATAAAGGAATCGAATATTTAGATTTATACTCTGGTCACGGAGTAATTTCTATCGGTCACACTCAGCCGGATTATGTGGCCAAAGTGAAAGCACAATTGGATAATTTGAGTTTTTACTCGAATGCCATCCAGAATCCATTGCAAGTTGAACTAGCCGAGAAAT